>Ga0316221_1000357_pt1 | contig 61490 bp, 56 predicted proteins | sample TBH18007metaG_FD_206003 | JGI IMG/M metagenome (GOLD analysis project Ga0316221, IMG submission 206003) | Freshwater microbial communities from Trout Bog Lake, Wisconsin, USA - TBH18007 | ecosystem: Environmental > Aquatic > Freshwater > Lake > Hypolimnion/Profundal zone | place: USA: Wisconsin... | reverse complement strand
GTATCCACGAACCATGGGGTATCAATGTCGAATGGCTTTCCACCTTTGATTCTTGGGAACTCAATCGCGCGAAGCACATTGTTGTTGTCTTCATCATGGCCGATAACCCCTGACTCACGACGGAACGCACATTCCACAGCCAAATCAGCACACGATTTGATCAGCCTAATGTCATCGACGTTTGAAGCCGCAGCACGGGCAAAGTAGCCTGACTTCTGAACCAAAGTCTTTTCTGCGCCGATCATGGCCGCAAACTGTTCGCCGAACCATTTTCCTGGATTGACCGCATCAAGCTTAATGTGTCCAAAGGCATCGCGAGGAACTTCCTGCCCCTTTGCTTGCATTTCAGCAACGATGGCATCTACACCCGCACCTTCCGAGATGAATATATTTACGCAATCCACTTGATCCATAACAGCTTTAAGACGCTTGGCTTCAGCAGCAAGATCTACTTCCATTTCAGGGATAAAGACACCATGAACCTCATAGCCCGCTCGATCTAAACCAATATCTGGCAACCACTCCGATTGATCAAGGAGCTTACGGTATTCAAGCGCTGTAGCAGCTGTCAGCCAACCGCAATTACGTCCCATCACTTCATGAACGATCAGCATTCTTGGATTAGCACCCGTTTCAGCGACAACGTTACGATAATAACGAGCACCTTGTTCCGCAGCGGTCCATGCGCCCAAAGATTGACGAATAGGGAAAACATCGTTGTCGACGGTTTTAGGCAGACCAATCACCGTTAGACCATAATTGTTCTTGGCTAAGAAAGCGGCCAAATCGGCAGCGGCCGTGTTCGTGTCATCACCACCGATCGTATGAAGGATATCGACCCCGTCTTTAACTAACTGGTCCGCCGCAACTTTCTGCGGATCCTCGCCTTCTTGAACCAAGCCACGCTTGACGCAATCCTTAATATTAGTCAGCTTAACTCGACTATTACCAATAGGTGAACCACCAAACTTGTGAAGCAACGCAGCCTTCTCGCGAATTTCAGGGGTTACCTTGAACGAATCGCCCAAAAGCAAACCTTTATAACCACTTCGATAGGCAATAATTTCAATGCTTGGATCAATTTCAGTGTAGCGCTCAATCAGGCTACCTACCGCTGAACTTAGGCAGGGGGCTAAGCCACCAGCCGTGAGAATTGCAACTTTCTTTGGCTTACTCATGGTGTTTATAGTAATTAAATGGAAAAATTCTAAGGATAAATCATAAATGCCAACGAGTGAATGGCTTTGCTACAAAGAACAAACCAAGAACCCAGCGTTTTTACTGAAATTGCTATTCGATGATTTGACTTGCGGCTGCTTTGTCAACTAACCAAGCCATAGTACCGTTGACGGGCAAAACCCTCGCAGCAGGCAGATCGGTCTCTCCAGACTGGGTAAAAATCTCTTTTAGAGTTTTGGCTTTGTCTCCGCCCGTCACCAGAAAAAGAATATTCCGGGCATGATTAATCACGGAAAAGGTCAGGGTGATCCGAGTGGGCGGCGGTTTTGGTGAGTCATAAACCGCAGCCACAGCCCCTTCAAGAAAGGACCTCCCTGGGAAAAGGGAAGCGGTATGACCATCAGGCCCCATCCCTAAAAGCATGAGATCAAAACTCGGGGTAGAGCCCCCGAAGAAGCTCGACAACTCGGCAGCATAAAGCTTCGCGCCCTCTTCGGCTGATTGAGCGTTAGTTGGGATCGGAAAAATATTTTCCTTGGGGATTGGGGCGCCTGAAAGCAAAGTTTCAGCCACGAGACGGTACGTGCTGTCCTCATGATCAAGCGGTACAAACCGCTCATCTGCGAAGAAAAGATACACCTTCGACCAATCGACCAACGGAAGAAAGGGCGATTCCGTTAACAGGGTATAGAGGCATCTAGGCGTACTACCACCCGAAAGCGCCACTGAAAATCGGCCATGCCGCCCAATGGCCTCAGCCGCCAAGGCCACAAAGCGCGATGCCGCTTCACGCGCCAAGTCATTAGGGCTTCCCGCAATAAAGAGCTCGGTCTCTTCGGTCATCTGAGTGCCTTGTAACGATTAATCAAACCGTTGGTTGAACTATCGTGGGAGCTCACCAATTCTTTTCCAGCCATGTCACCAAGAACCGTCTTCGCTAACTGCTTTCCAAGCTCCACACCCATTTGGTCGAAAGAGTTGATATTCCATATGGCCCCTTGGACAAATATTTTGTGTTCGTACAGCGCAATGAGGCTACCGAGCGTTTCAGGAGTTAGCTTCTTGTAAAGGATTGAATTCGATGGCCGATTTCCCTTAAAGGTCTTAGCTGCTGCCAGCTCTTCCAAGCGTTCACCCTGCACACCCTGAGCCTCCAATTCAATCTTGGCATCCTCGAAGGTCTTTCCGAGCATGAGCGCTTCCGTTTGAGCGATGTAATTTGAAATCAATAGCTCGTGATGATCACCTAAGTTATGGTGACTTTGAGCCGCTGCAATAAAATCACACGGGATCAGAGCACTACCCTGATGCATCAACTGATAGAACGCGTGTTGACCATTGGTTCCAGGTTGGCCAAAGATAATAGGCCCTGTGCTGTAATTAACCGGATCACCCTCCAGATCCACTGTTTTACCATTGCTCTCCATATCACCTTGCTGGAGGTAAGCGGGCAAATACTCAAGGTATTGATCGTAGGGCAGAATGGCATAGGCGTCAGCCGCAAAGAAATTGTCGTACCAAATACCCAAGAGCGCCATAAGGACCGGAATATTTCGGTGAAAAGGCGCCGTACGGAAATGCTCGTCAATGCGGTGAGCCCCTTCGAGCATGGATTCGAAACGATCCATGCCCACCGCAAGCGCAATAGGAAGGCCAATAGAAGACCAGATTGAGTAGCGTCCACCGACCCAATCCCAGAACTCGAACATATTGGCCGTATCAATTCCAAACTCGGCAACTTTTGGGGAGTTGGTTGAAATAGCCACGAAGTGCTTCGCCACAGCACTAGGATCTTTCACTCTTTCCAAGAGCCAGTTTCTTGCCGACTTGGCATTGGCCATCGTCTCAAGTGTTGTGAAAGTCTTTGATGCCACACAAAAAAGCGTAGTCTCAGGATCCAAGCCCAATAAGGTCTGCACGAGATCAGCTTCATCGACATTAGAGATAAAATGAACTCGAAGACTTGGGTCGACATAAGGCGACAAGGCCTTGACGACCATCCTTGAGCCCAGATCCGACCCGCCGATCCCAATATTAACCACATCTGTAATGGACTTGCCTGTACATCCTTTCCAACGTCCAGACCGGACCGCCTCCGTAAAACGTCTCATCATACCGAGCACACGATTCACGTCTGGCATGACATCGTCCCCATCCAAAAGAATCGGACGATTAGAGCGATTCCTGAGCGCCACGTGCAGAACGGCTCGATTCTCAGTAACGTTGATTCTTGCGCCCCGGAACATAGCTTCTATCTTCTTGGAGAGGTTCATTTCCTCAGCTAGATGCTCCAAAAGATTCAGGGTCTTTTCTGTGACTCTGTTCTTAGAGAAATCAAAGAGTATGTCATTGAATACAAGAGAGAACTTACTGAAACGCTCCGAATCCACGGCGAAAAGATCTCGCATGTGAACACCCGCGATCTCCTGTCGATGTTTTTCGAGCGCGCGCCAAGCGGGTAACTGCGTAGGTTGAGTCATCGTTAACGATTACCGATTTTTTAGATGGACAATGTTAACAAACACATTGAAGCCAGAATCTACTTTTCTTCATGCACCCGTCACCTGAGCCACAGAAATGAAAGAAAACCATGCGTTTATGGCCTGACAAAAAGACCAGTCGAGAGACTATGGGGGGGTCCCTGCTGTAAATGACGGGCTATAATACCACCACTAATTCAATCTCCGAGAATACGATGAGCAGTGAACCAAAACCATGGGGCGGGCGCTTCACCCAAGCGACCGATGCGTTTGTTGAAGACTTTACAGCCTCCATCAACTTTGACAAGCGCCTAGCCTACAAAGACATTGAGGGTTCAATTGCCCATGCAACCATGCTTTGCAAGATTGGCGTCATCACTGAGCACGAGCTCTCTCTGATCGTTGATGGACTTAAAACCATTGAAGGTGAAATCACCAACGGTCAGTTTGAATGGACCGTCAAGCTTGAAGATGTCCATATGAACATCGAGGCACGACTCACTGACCGGATTGGCGAAGTGGGCAAGAAGCTTCACACAGGACGATCCCGTAACGATCAGGTCGCAACCGATATTCGCCTTTACCTCCGTGACGAACTCGATACCATTGCAGAACTTATTCTAAAGCTTCAGAACGTCTTGGTTGATCTTGCTGAACGTGAAGCCGAAACCATCATGCCCGGATTCACTCATCTACAAGTCGCCCAGCCCATCACATTTGGCCACCACATGATGGCCTGGTATGAGATGTTGGCAAGGGACTTCCAGAGAATTCAGGATTGCCGCAAGCGCACCAACATTTTGCCATTAGGGGCCGCAGCATTGGCAGGTACTACGTTCCCGCTCAATAGACATTATTCAGCTGAATTACTCCATTTTGATGCGCCGGCAGCCAATTCACTGGATGCTGTCAGTGATCGGGACTTCGCCATTGAATTTACGTCCTGCGCCAGTTTGATCATGATGCATCTTTCAAGATTTTCTGAGGAACTCATTCTTTGGACATCCGCCCAGTTCGGGTTCATTGATTTACCCGACGCTTTCTGTACAGGCTCATCCATCATGCCCCAAAAGAAAAACCCGGATGTTCCTGAACTGGTCAGAGGCAAATCAGGTCGGGTATTTGGTCACTTAGTAGGCCTTCTGACCCTAATGAAGGGTCAGCCGTTGGCCTATAACAAGGACAACCAAGAAGACAAGGAGCCCCTCTTTGATACGGTCGACACCGTAAAGAATTGCCTTTGGGCATTTTCGGACATGATTCCAAATCTGCAGCCTAATCATGTAGCGATGCGAACATCTGCCCTCAAGGGTTACGCAACCGCTACAGACTTAGCCGATTACTTAGTGAGAAAAGGCATTCCATTTAGGGACGCCCATGAAGTGGTTGGACGCGCCGTCCGGCTCGGAATCGACAGTAACCGCGATCTCGAAGAAATCGCTCTTGAAGAGTTTCAGAGCATTTCGGCCGTCATTTCTCAGGATGTCTATGAGGTACTGACTCTTGAAGGATCCGTTAAGGCTCGAAACCATTTTGGTGGCACAGCCCCCGACCAAGTTCGATTTGCTATCAAGAATGCAAGAGACCACCTAGCATTCCTGAGGCTCAAGATCTAGAGCTTTGATCCCATAGGAGGAGGTGACAACGAGTATCGCCCGAATGCCCCATGTTAAGGCAACCACTTGACGAGGAGACAAGCTCAAGCAAATTGCACGAGTTTGTCCTCTACCTCATAATTGAACCATACATCCGCTTCTCTCTCCGATCTCGGAGAAAAGAAATAAAGCCATAGAACTCGCAAAGGCTCACATGTCCCAACTCTTGACTCGACCGTATATAAGCTTTCTAGCCTTAGCCTTGAGTGCATGGTTTGTTTTCATCCACTTGGGTGATTACTCGCTCTTAACGCCGGATGAAGGCCGAAATGCAGAAGTTGCGCGCGAGATGAAGGTAGACCATAGCTGGCTGGTTCCCACTTACGATGGTGCGACGTACCTTGATAAACCGGCTTTCTTTTTCAAAGCGGCCGCGCTCTCTTTGTCGGCCCTGGGCGATACAGAGTTCGCCGCTCGTTTACCCTCTGCGTTGTTTGGCTTCGGTCTCGTGGTCATCACGTTCCTTTTCTGTCGTCGGGTATACGACCCTCTGACCGCAGGACTCACGGTTCTGATCACCGCATCCCTACCCTTGTATTTTGCCTTTTCTAAGATCGTTATTTTTGACATGACCTTGGCCTTCTTTGTCAGTGGCGCGATCTTTGCCGCTTACCTAGCCGAAGAGCCCAATCAAAAGAAAAGTAATAAATGGTATTGGTTGGCGACGATCTCTGCCGGCATCGCAACACTGGTCAAAGGGCCGGTTGGCTTTTTGGTACCCCTGATCGTCATGACCTGTTTCAATCTTTTCGAAGGTCGGACCACTGCTTTAAAGCGCTTCTTTCGACTCTCCAACATCTTACTTTTTCTTGGGATTGTGCTCCCTTGGTTTATCGGATTGTCATTAGCTTGCCCAGACTTCCCCTACTACGGGATCATGAAAGAGTCGATAGCGCGATTTACGACGACCGAATTCAGACGTACTCAACCAGCTTATTTTTATGCCCTCATCATCGCGAGTTGCTTTTTTCCTTGGAGCCTGCTGCTGCCAGAGTCGATACTGCATGCTTGGAAGAATCGCTCTAAGCTTAAACGTCCTGACAGGCTATTCATTCTATGGATACTGACCGTTGTTATTTTCTTCTCGCTGTCCCAATCGAAACTTCCTGGATATATTCTGAGCACAACCTTAGCGTTTGGCGCACTCCTCGCTCGAGTTTTTGCTCATGCCCTTACTGAGCCCGATCACCCATCCTTTAGGATCCTTAGGCGGGGCGCGCTGATGCTTGCCCTATCTTCGGGGCTCTTAAGTATTTGCCTATTAAACTCCGAATATAAGCCTTCGCTGTTCGAGCTCAGCCACTGGCTGAAACCTGATATTACTGAAAGGTTCTCATCTATCTTTCCAAGACTCACCCTTTCGTTTGGTATCCCCGCGATACTGGGTTTTTTAGCCTTCTTTTCGAAGTCCACAAAACTGACTTTCGCGGCATTTATCTCTTTACCCCTATTAGTACTCACTTTGGGATTTGGGCTCTTACCTAAACACGCCGACATCAAGTCAGCGAAAATGCTGGTCCAGCAATTCCCCGAAAGTCTTTGGGCCGAATCCGATGTAGCCTGCATTAACTGCATGCCCAGCGGGCTTCCGTTCTACATACATAAAAAGATCACCATCTTCACCAACGACGGTAGCGAGCTTACGAGTAATTACGTCATGTTTTCTATCGCTTCAGGTAAACCCTGGCCAGACACTTTGGTTCCCATCAGTCAGATGGAGCTCTGGTTGCATAATAGAAAAAGACCTGTAGTTTTGATTGCCAATCAAAACTCTAAAGCCGTGCTCGAACACTGGGCAGAGCACTCGAAAATTAACATTCAGGCGCTTGGCTCTAACTACTGGTCTGCGTTGATCCCTGCAAATTCTGGAAAATAATTCTATGTGTGGCATCTGTGGTTTAGTCGAATTCAGTGGAGCCATCTCGGAAGACAATCCTTCTGTTGCCCAAATGCTGGAGCGTCTGGTTCACAGGGGTCCAGATGGATCCTGGCTAGAATCAGACGCCAAGGCCGCTTTTGGCATGGCGAGACTTACCATCAGAGGACTTACCAGTGGTCGGCAACCATTAATCGATCAAGCTACTGGAGTCATGGTAGTCTGCAATGGTGAGATCGATAATCACATGGAGATACGCCGCTGGCTAAAAGAGCGTGGCAGGATCATCGATCAAGACACCGACGTAGCCGTTTTACCCGGCCTCTATCTGGAACTGGGTGAACAGTATGTAGAAAAGCTGGTAGGGGCTTTCGCCATCGCCATCTGGGACCCCAGAGAAAATAAACTGATTCTTTCCAGAGACAGAGCAGGTGAAAGACCTTTGTTTTTCTCTTTCGAGAATGGCTACGCTGTTTTTGCCTCCCAACTCTCTGCCATCCGCTTGGGCAAAAAGTCACCCACCACGCTTAACGAGCATGGCATTCGCAAATATCTGCAACTCGGCCATTTCCCAGCACCCGAAAGCCCTTTCCATGGCGTACAGAAACTCGGGCCGTCAGAGCAAGTTGTGATTTCAGAATCGGGTATAAGGTCACGCCAATATTGGCGATGGCCAAGAGCGGGCACCTCAAAAACCGAAGTCAGCTTAGACCGTTTTGACGCCATCTTCCGTGAAGCCGTCAAAAGTCAAAGCGAAGTGGACGTCCCTGTAGGACTCTTTCTGAGTGGCGGGGTAGACTCATCGTTGATTGCCGCCGTGGCCAGAAGCCTTCACCCTACTAAATCGCTGACGGCCTATGGACTTAGATTCGAGGAAGCATCCTTCGATGAAGGGCTCTTTGCTGAACGCGTCGCCAAGGATCTCGAAATCGAGTACGTTCCTGTCTGGGTTGCCCCCTCAGATATACCAAGGCTACTGAAAGAGGTGATTAGAACCAGCGGGGAACCTCTTGCTGACCCAGCCTGGATACCGACCGCACTCCTATCTGAAAGAGCCGCTCAAGACATAAGGCTTTCTCTCTCCGGAGAGGGGGCCGATGAATTGTTTGGGGGTTATCCCACCTACTTTGGCGCAGGATTTGCTCAACGGTATTCAAGGCTTCCTGCCCCTCTACGAAGGGTGATTAGAGATTGGGTAGAGCGCTGGCCACCCAGCGATAAGAAAGTTACACTGTCCTTTCTGCTCAAGCGTTTTGTGCAGGGGGACGATTTAGACGGTATCTCACGTCATGTACTCTGGACATCCAGCATTCCCTCATCTACGCTAAAAAGACTGGGGGTTGAACCTGCGCATTATGATTGGACTGCCCCAACTGATTGTACGCTAATGGACAGTCTACAACTATATGATCTTGAAAGATCCTTGGCGGAGGGCCTTTTAACCAAGGCTGATCGAGCCAGCATGCACTCGGCTCTTGAACTCAGAGCGCCATTCTTGGATCAATCCGTTATGGAGTTTGCGGCTGATCTAACACTCAAACAACGTGTGAAAGGGGTTAATACCAAGGTCTTCCTTAAAGAATACGCCACCCGCTACCTGCCGAAAGAGATTGTCTACCGAAAGAAGCGGGGCTTATCGGTACCCTTGAGTTCTTGGTTGCGTGGTCCCCTCTTAGAGTGGGCCGAAGTGAGCCTCCAGTCTGATGAATTAGCCTCACTGGGACTGAAGAGAGCTGCCGTAATGGCGCTTTTCAATGAACATCAGGAACGGAAAGCTGATCATAGCCGAGCGCTTTGGGCGCTCATTGTCATGAGTGAATGGCTCTCTTGGGCTCGCGAAACGCTCTAGCGTTATCGACCTTTGAGATACGCATCAAATTCGCTGAGTCGCTCACGGGTACCAATATCCATCCAGAACCCGGAGTAAACCTCACCCGTTACACTCTGCTTGTCCATACCTTCTCGGAGAAGAGGGGCCAAGGCAAAGCGACCAGGCTCGCATTCTGAAAATAGCTCTGGACGGTAAACACCAATACCTCCGAACGTGAACCGGATGTCGCCTTTGCTTTCCAAAAGGCGCCCATTCAAGGCGAAATCGCCGGAGGGGTGATGAGGAGGATTGGGCACCAAGATAAGGTGCGCTAGATGGGTCGTCTTGTTTTTAAGTGTTTCAAATGGGAAATCGGTAGCAATATCCCCATTAATCACCATAAAGGGTCCAGCCCCCAAAAGCGGTAGCGCCCTATAAATACCTCCGCCGGTCTCGAGGGCCGCTTCTTCTGGCGAATACTGAATAGAAGCACCGTAACGATCCCCATACCCAAGATAGGCCTCAATTTGTTCACCGAGGTGGGCCGTGTTGACGATGATGTCTTGAATGCCGGCAAGGACCAATCGCTCAATCAAATGTTCAATTAAAGGTTTACCACCCGCCGATAATAAAGGCTTGGGCGTGTGATCCGTAAGAGGCCTCATTCGCTCACCGCGACCCGCGGCCAGAATCATGGCTTTCATGGTTAAAGCTTAGTCTCCAATAAGGGTTGAATCTTCTTATCGAGAAACTCGACCCACTTTGCAAATTCCGGATAACGTCGACCTACATCGGACACATACCCCAAAGTTCTGGGTATGTCCTTCAGATACCCAGTTTTCCCGTCCCGAACATTAAGTCTTGCGAAAATACCAATGGCTTTAATGTGTCTTTGCATTCCCATAAGATCAAACCACCTCGGGAACTTAGCACGATCCTCACGGGGTAACAGTCCTTCTTTGACGAGATCTTCAGAGAATTGATTGGCCCATCTGTCGACCCGGTCCTCAGGCCAATCGATATAACAATCCCTAAGCAAAGAGACAGCGTCATAGGTCAGAGGTCCCTCAACCGCATCCTGAAAGTCCAAAACTCCGGGGTTTCGATCCTGAGTGAACATGAGATTTCTTGAATGGAAGTCTCTGTGTACAAATACTCTGGGTTGCTCAAGCGCAGAGGCAATCAGCTTTTCCCATACACCACCCAAGAGGTGAAGGTCCTGTTCCTCCAAATGAAGCCCTAAAAAGGCCTCAATGAACCATTCCCTGAAGATATTAAGCTCACGAATTAACAAAGCGTCGTCGTAAAGCGGAAAATTGCCAGCCCCACAAACCACATGCTTTTGCATGCGCTTTAATACAGTCAATGCATCCAGGTATAAACGCTCAACGGTGTTCCCATCGAGCTGATCTAGATAGGTTTCATGACCTAGGTCACTGAGTAGCGCGAACCCTCTTCCGAGGTCTGCGGCGTGTACTTGAGGAACATTGACCCCAACTGCCCCTAAAATCCCTGCGACCTTAATGAAAGGTTCGATATTCTCCATAGGCGGCGGCGCATCCATGACAATATAGGACTGCTTTTCAGCCACACGAAAATAGCGACGGAAGCTGGCATCTGAAGAGGCTGGCTCAATACGCATGGGCACAAGGCCTAAATCTTTTGAGAGCCACTGTTGGAGTTCAGTAAATCGGGGGGCCTGAATTGTCATGATCCAAATGCATAAGCAAAAATAATCACCGCGGCTTTTCCTTACGGTAGAATGGTCCACAATAAAAGGGGTATTTCAACATAAAAGCCGTGTCGAAGATAACGTCCTTACCTACAAAATTAGGGTTGTGTGCATGATTTGCGCAGCGTCAACGCGACTCTTCACGGCAACTTGCAACACTTAAACAGCATGCAATTTCTGTTTCGGCTTATAGCAATTGCCTTAAGCCTTGGACTTTTTCCTTCTAGCTTATGGGCAACTGCCTCCGATTGGGACTGCTCACAGCCGGGCGCGGACAAAGACTGGGTGTGTGGATCTAAAAAACCCCTATCTAAGAAAACAGCTGAACAAACCGAAAAAACACCCGAAAAGCCTGACATTCTATCCACAGAGGATCCAGAGCAACGCGCAGAAGACGAAGCCTTAATGGCTAAAGACCGTCTAGCGGCTTCTAAACTCAAAGCGGAAGAAGCCAGTGGCCTCTCCGACTACGTCCAGGCCGAACTCAAGAACCAAGAGCTCGCCAAGAAGAATAAGCAAAAACAATCTCGTCAAAGTGGCTGGACTTGTTCAGCTGAAGATGCGGAAGGTGGAAACGACGGCTGGAAGTGCGCCCTGAAAGGACGTGATCCAAAAGGTGTCGCACACCAAGTTGCGAATGACGGTGAAGAACAGGATGTCGCAGTCAATTGGGTTGATTCGCCCAACATCACTAAGGAAGATGAATGGCGCTTTGACCATATGATGACGGTATTACCCGCGAATCCTTGGAAAAGAGCTTGTGCAGGCCCCAGAGTGGGTATGTCCCAGCATAGCCCAGCCCCACTGAAAGAGTTCATTCTCAGCGATCAAGAGAGGGTCGCTCGTGACAAGACCCCGATGGAGATCGACTCCGATGGTTTTGAACTGATTGATGGCGAAGTTGCCAACTTTTCAGGTGCCGCAGAAATGGTTCGAGCCGACCAGAAGCTCTGGGCTGATTTTGTGACTCGAAACTTAAAAACCAACACCATCAACGCGAACGGTAACGTGGTCTACATGGAAAAAGGCTTTGCACTCTCTAGTGACACAGCCTTCATTGAAGGCGGTGGATCAGGTCGAAGCGTGTACCGAAACTCACAATTTATTCTTCCTGCTCAGCCCGCACGAGGCACATCAAGACTCACCTATCTGGATAGCAGCACGCTGTCTCGATATGAAACCTTTGCTTACACGGGATGCCCTACGGGCAACCAGGACTGGGTCATGCATGCAACCAACGCCAAAGTTAATAAAGATACTGGGCAGGGCTCTGCAAGCAACGCCTGGCTGGAGTTTAAAGGCGTCCCGTTCTTCTATACCCCTTACATGACCTTTGCAACGGATGGCCGAAGACAATCGGGGTTTCTCGCCCCCTCCATAGGCTATACCGGACAGAGCGGCATCAACGCTTGGATGCCTTATTACTTCAACCTAGCACCCAACTTTGACTATACGGCCACGCCCGGGTTCTACAACAAACGCGGGGTCGTTCTTCGCAACGAATTTCGATACATGACCGATATGAGTAGAGGCATGGTATTTGGTGATATCGTGCCCATGGACCAGGAAACGCACACGACGCGAGGAAAGTTCTCCTTTGTTAACGACACCCGCTTCAGTGAGAATCTAAATAGTAGCATCAACCTCAACTGGTTATCCGATTATAACTATCAAGCCAACTTTGGTGGCCCTTTGGGCATGAATAGCTCCACTTGGGTACCCAGCCGAGCCACCCTAAACTACAGCAATCAGGATGTTGGTAACTTTAGCCTTATGGCTAACAATTTCCAAAACCTCAACCCGACTATCCCAGATAATCAGCAGGCCTACGCTTACGCCCCCATGTTGAGCTATAACAAGGGAGGCGCTGTAGCCGATACAGGGCTTCAATATAATATGGTGAGCAATGTTGCGAATATACGCACCAATGGATCACAAATGACTACGGCTGACCGTATTGTGATTCGCCCCAATATCAGCTACCCGATGGAAGCCTCCTACGGTTACATTAAACCTAAAGCGACATTGGCTTTTAATCAGTATTACCTCTCAGAGCAACAATACTGGATGGCGACACAGCCAACGGGTACTACCAACGGTAAATCATCACAAAATTACACGATACCGATCTTATCGGTTGATAGTGGCACTTACTTAGAGAGTGACGCCTCGATTGGTGGGCATCCCTTAGTGAGCACAATCGAGCCCAGGCTCTTCTACGTTTATATTCCTTACGTTAATCAATACAACATCCCTGCCTACGACTCCACGACCTACGACACCACTTACTACCAGTTGTTTCGTGAAAATGCCTTCACCGGCTGGGATCGGATCTCTAATGCCAACAACTTAACAACGGCTATCACGACCAAGCTGATTGATCCAGCCAATGGCCTTGAGCGTTTTCGATTCACGTTTGGGAATCAAGCCTTCTTTAACCCGAACCAAGTCACTCTATCGGGCTCGCCCACCGCCCTATCATCCCAATCACACTCTAACCTGATTGGCGATATCGCGACCGCACTCTCACACGACTGGTCGATCTATGGTGGTGGCCAATACAACGTTCCCTATTCATCGGTCGAAAGAGCGCAAGCTGGTCTGCTCTACAATAACCGTAAAAATCAGCTTATGAACATCGCCTACCGTTATCGACTCAGCCAAAGCACTGGCCAACCATGCCCGCTCAATAATCCAAACAGTGACTGTCTAAACCTTGTTGACACGTCATTCCGTTTGCCCATCTTAGGAAATTGGTACGCTATTGGACGATGGGAATACTCGATGCTGAACCAAATAACTCTAGATAGTTTCTTAGGACTAGAAACCGAGAATTGTTGCTGGCGATTCGCGCTCATAGGTCGCCATTACCTCAATAGCATCACGAGCCCAACTGCAACGAGCCCTACGGTAACCGGCAGCGCCACCAATACCGTATTTTTGCAACTGGAACTCAAAGGACTGGCCGTACTTGGCGATCAGGTTGACCAATTCCTCGAGCGTACCATCACTGGCTATCGATACAGCGGCTATTGATATCGAGTTTTCCTATGGACCACTCAACGAAATTTCATTTTTTGCCCTTTTTAAAGACACTTTACTGTCTTAGTTTGACCCTTATTCTCGGCTTGACGATGAGTCGGGTAAGCTATGGTGCTGGAGATAGAATCATTGCCATCGTCGAGGACGATGTGGTCTTGGAAAGTGAGCTCGAAAAGAAAATTGATGCCATTAAGGCTGGCCTCATGGCCAACAATACCCCTCTGCCTCCACCTAATGTATTAGCCAAGCAAGTCCTTGAAAGGATCATTGAGGAAAAAATACAGATCAACATGGCTGAGCGAGGCGGGCTCAAGGTGGATGATGAAACCTTGAGGCAAGCCGTGATGCAAATTGCAGAGCGCAACCATATGACGCCTGAAGAGCTCAGATCCTCCCTAAGAAGAGAAGGCGTCGATTACGCTGACTTTCTAGAACAAATCCGAGGTGAAATAGCCACCCAACGACTTAAAGGCAGTCAGGTAAACAGCCAAGTCAAAGTATCTGACAGAGAAATTCAACACTGGATGGAAACGCATGGTAAGGCTTCTTCCAACCCAAACGGTGAATACCTGATCGCTCACATTCTGATCGCAACACCCCAAGAAGCTTCGCCAGAAAGCGTTCAAAAGGCTCGTGAAAAAGCCGATCGGCTGTTTGACGAACTCAAAAAAGGCCTCGACTTCAAACAGGCCTCAGTCAGTTCGTCCGATTCGCCACAGGCCCTGACCGGCGGCGAACTGGGTTGGCGAAAAATCAGTGAAATACCGAGCCTTTTTGCCGATCTCGTCCCTAAGATGAACAAAGGCGATCTTGAAGGCCCTATTCGGAGCTCGAGCGGTTTTCACATCATAAAGCTGCTCGATACCCAAAACGGTGTCGCCACGAAAGTGACCAAAACACATGTTCGCCACATCCTAATTAAACCCAATGAACTGCTGACCAATGAAGAGGCCCACAAGAAACTCGAGAGCATCAAGAGCAGGATACAGTCGGGTGATGACTTCGGAGATTTAGCGCGCGGTAACTCGGATGACAAGGGCTCTGCCGTTAAAGGCGGTGACTTGGGTTTCGTTAGCCCTGGCGCCTTAGTTCCTGAATTTGAAGGCGCTATGAACAGGCTTCAAATCAATGAGCTCAGCGATCCTGTTCAAAGCCAGTTTGGCTGGCATCTCATACAGGTTCTGGAACGAAAGGAGTCAGAAGATGCCGACGAGCTTCTGAAGAAGCAGGCTCAGGATGAAATCTTTAAACGAAAAGTCGAAGAGGAAACTGAACTTTGGCTGAAAAAGATTCGGGATGAAGCCTATGTTGAATATCGCGACCCGTCATTAGCACCTGACGGTAAAGCCACTTCCCCACAAGACAAATGATTCCGCACCTCGCCTTGACCTCAGGCGAACCCGCTGGCATTGGCCCAGATCTCTGCGTCCGGTTAGCTAAAACAGAGTTACCCTGCGCTGTGACTGTCGTTGGAGACCCTCAATTGATGGAGGATCGAGCTAGGCAGCTCGGTCTAAGCCTCAACATCCATACCATAGACATTGAGCAAGGAGCTATTCAGCACCGGCGAGATCATCTCAATGTATGGCCCGTTGAGCTCTCAAGCCCCAGCGTTCCCGGCCATCTCAACAGCCAAAACTCCGACTATGTGCTCAGGACGATCACTCAAGCCACTGAATCCTGCATAGCAGGGTGGACACAGGCTATAGTAACGGCCCCCATACACAAAGGCATCATCAATGATGCCGGTATTCCGTTTACAGGACATACCGAATATATTGCCGACATTACCGGTGGCGAGCCCGTGATGCTGTTGGCAGCACCAGGCCTCAGAGTAGCGCTCGCCACAACACATATCCCACTCGCCAAAGTAAGTGTTTCCATCACCCAGGAAAGCCTTTCTCAGAAACTGCGCATTTTGCATCAGGACCTATCCCTTCGGTTCGGCCTAAAGAATCCAAGAATATTAGTCACGGGCCTCAACCCTCACGCGGGCGAAGGAGGCCATCTAGGCACCGAAGAACAGCTCATTATCGATCCGTGTATTAAACGCCTTCAAAGCGAAGGCATGAACCTGATTGGCCCATTACCTGCAGACACCTTATTCACCCCGCGGGTTCTTGAACATGCAGACGCCGTTATGGCCATGTACCATGATCAGGGATTACCTGTTTTAAAATACGTAGGATTTGGACAAGCGGTGAACATTACGCTTGGGCTGCCCATTATCCGCACGTCGGTCGATCATGGGACAGCCCTAGAATTAGCCGGCACACTCAATGCCGACATGGGTAGCCTCGAAGCGGCCATTAAAACAGCCGTTGAAATGTGTCTTCATTCTTCAGAACCATCAACACCAAGAAACACTTAACACTAACGTGAGCCATACTCCAAGAAAACGCTTTGGCCAGAACTTCCTCCAAGACAAAACCGTGGTACAGAGGATTGTTGCATCGGTAGGCCCAACCTCCGGTGATCATGTGGTCGAAATTGGTCCCGGGGAAGGAGCGATGACCCAAGCGTTCCTGGCTGAAGATTGCCGACTGGATGCCATCGAAATCGATCGAGATCTCGCCTCCATACTGAAATCGCGTTTTTCACAAAGCCCCAACTTCAATCTGCATATGGGTGATGCCCTGCGATTTGATTTTTCCTCCCTATCGCAAGGTAAAAAACTAAGGGTCGTAGGTAACCTGCCCTACAACATTTCAACGCCGCTTATGTTTCATCTATTTGAGCAGCACACTTACATTGAAGACATGCACTTCATGCTGCAGAAGGAGGTTGTAGACCGGTTGTGTGCTGATTCGGGGGATGATGATTACGGGCGTCTTAGTATCATGGCGCAATATCATTGCACCACGGAGAAACTCTTTGAGGTCTACCCAGAAAGCTTTTTTCCGATGCCCAAAGTGACATCAGCCATCGTAAGGCTCATCCCCCATGAAAAAAAACCTTTAAAAGTCGACCCAAAGCTACTTGGAAAGATTGTCAGTACGGCGTTCTCGCAAAGACGAAAAACTCTCAGGAATTCGCTAAAGTCGCTTTTTAATGAGAAGACGCTCTCAGAGCTCAACATTGATCCCAACGCGAGAGCAGAAACACTCTCGCTTAAGCAATACGGCCAACTTGCCCTTTATTTGACAGATCACCCTGAACCTTGAGTCTGAAACCTTTTTAGGTGATCACGGTTGGCGCGGTTCGTCCTGAACGTTTTTTGACTTCGCCAAGGGATTCTGCGAGTTCGATAAGGCTGGCCAACGCAGTCTGCGGGTCATCATCATGTTTCTGGGGGTCTGACTCGTAACGCTCTATATAGATTCTAAGCGTCGCACCCGCCGTACCCGTACCCGATAAACGGAACACAATTCTAGAACCATTATCAAAAATAATTCTGATCCCTTGGTGAGGACTGACGCTGCCATCTACAGGATCTGTATAGCTGAAGTCATCGGATTCAGAAACGGTGCCCACAGAAAACACCTGTCCAGCTAGACCTGTCAAAGACTTTCTGAGATCGGACATGATCCCGTCTCCAATATCAGAAGGAATCCCTTCGTAATCGTGCCGAGAGTAGTAGTCACGACCAAAAGTTCGCCAATGCTCGCGAACAATATCGGCCACGGATTCTTTTCTAACGGCTAAGAGATTGAGCCATGCCAAGACAGCCCATAGACCGTCCTTCTCCCGAATATGGTCAGAACCCGTCCCAAAGCTTTCCTCGCCACAGAGGTTAATTCGGCCTTCGTCCAGAAGATTACCGAAGAACTTCCACCCTGTTGGCGTTTCGTAAAAACAAATCCCCATCGCCTTTGCGACCCGATCGACAGCTTGACTGGTCGGCATGGACCGAGCTACACCTTTGACCCCTGATCGATAACCTGGCAACAAATGCAGATTGGCCGCTAGAACCGCCAGACTGTCACTCGGAGTCACGAAAAACCCACTCCCGAGAATCATATTTCGATCACCGTCCCCATCAGAGGCCGCGCCTAAAACTGGAGCCCCCGCAGCAAACATTGTCTCAGCAAGCTCATGCGCATATACGAGATTTGGATCGGGATGGCCGCCACCAAAATCTTCGAGTGGCATGCCATTGATCACAGAGCCCTCACGAGCACCCAGCTTCACTTCAAAAATATGCTTCGCATAGGGACCTGTAATCGCATTCATCGAATCGAAGCACAAAGTGATCTCGCCCGACTTAAGGGAGGCCGATATCCGATCGAAATCGAATAACTGCTCCATCAATTGAGCGTAATCAACCACTGAATCAATAATTTCGACGGTCATAGGACCGATATGACTCACCCCAATACAGTCGAGATCCAAATCTGGAACATCAGCTATACGGTAAGCCTCTATCGAACGAGTTCGCTCATAAACCGCATTGGTGAAGCTTTCAGGGGCTGGGCCACCATTTTCGGAATTAAATTTAATCCCAAAATCTTCATCTGGCCCACCTGGATTGTGGCTGGCGGACAGGATAAATCCACCCTGAGCCTTATATTTCCGGATCAAACAGGAGGCCGCCGGCGTTGAAAGCAATGCCCCTTTGCCAAGGATGAGTTTCCCAACTCCATTGGCCGCCAACATTTTGATGATGATCTGTACTGCCTCACGGTTGTAATAACGCCCATCGCCGCCCATCACCAGGGTAATACCCGCAGTACTTTCGAGGGTATCCAGAACGGATTGAACGAAGTTTTCTAGGTAGTTCTCCTGCATAACCACTTTGACTTTTTTACGTAAGCCCGATGTTCCGGGTTTTTGATCAATAAAAGGCGTGGTGCTACAGGTATTAACGTTCATGATATAGATTCTCTTTAAAACTTAATTCTTTGGGTAAATTGTACTCAAAATAAGTCCCTTCATACGCAGTATTTATGGGCCTAAAGATGCACCATCCAAGTGCCAACAGCGATAATTTTTGATTAGGACTGGAAAACATTAAAATAATGGTGGAAAATTTGAGCGAATCACGGCAAACTAGGACGTGAGCGGTATTTTCTCCTTTTTGGGAATATACTTTCTTAAACTATCGAATCATAAGAAGGAAACAAACTATGATGAATGCAACCAAACTGTCTATCGTACTTCTGGCTGCTGGCCTCACCGTTGGCTGCGCAAGCAAAAGCGACCTGGCTGCTCTGCAGACCCAGGTTGATGGCCTTAAGGCTGAAGTTTCTTCTGTAAAGAGCACTGCTGATGAAGCATTGTCTGCTGCTACCAGCGCTGACGCTGCTGCAAAGCGCGCTGCTGCTGCTGCTGAAGAAGTTAATGCTAAGCTGGACCGTGGCTTCCGTAAGGGCGCTATGAAGTAAGAATATCGCCTAGCGATTTCTTTCAAGAAACCCGGTGAATTTATTCGCCGGGTTTTTTTGTGCCCATCAAACCCTACCGATCAGCCTAGGGTTACCTCTTTAATCCAGTCACTGCGCCGCTCACGATGTAAGAGTTCTGTTCGAGCTCTCATCAATACTACGGTAAAGAAATACATCTGAAACGCGCTCGCCATTAATAGCAACGGGATCAGCATACTCATATGGATGGAAGGCTTATCCATTTTAGTGACCGTCGGCCCTTGATGAAGGGTATTCCACCACTCGACCGAGTAGTGAATAATTGGGATATTGACTACCCCAACAATCACCAAAAGACTCCCAGCGCGACCGGCCGTGCGCGTATCGTCGATGGCCGAAACCAGCGCTATGTAGCCAAGATATAGAAAAAGCAGTATCAACTCCGACGTGAGCCGAGCATCCCAGACCCACCAGGCGCCCCACATAGGTTTTCCCCAGAGTGAGCCGGTTACCAGCGCCAGAAACGTGAATGAGGCTCCAAGAGCCGCAGAACTCCTCGCCATCACATCGGCTAACTTGATATTCCAAATGAGATAAATACCACTTAGAAACGTCATAAACACATAAACGAACATAGACATCCAGGCGCTAGGCACATGGACGAACATGATTCGATAGCTTTGACCTTGCTGGTAATCCGGTGGAGCCAAAAATAGAGCCTCATAAAGCCCTGCAAAAAATAGAATGGCCGTGAAAAACCCTAGCCAAGGAATCATACGCCCAGACAATCTATAGAAATGCTTGGGCGATGCCATTTTGTGAAAATATAAACTGATACTGTTCCACATAAAGTTAACTCAAACTGATACGCAACCCAAAAGCCGTTGCAATAGGGGCCAGGGTGAGCGCCAAGATTAATAACGCCAACAAGAAATAGATTTGGCCATCAACAGGCATGCCCACAGCGGATTCCGTCACGGCATTTGATGCGAAAATAAGCACAGGAATAAATAAGGGCAACACGAGCAGCGTTAATAAAACTCCGCCCTTCCGAAGCCCAACGGTCAAAGCAACCCCTACTGAGCCAATGAGACTGAGGAGCGGGGTACCGATCAACAAGGTTAACTCTAACGTGATGATCGCCTCGGGGTTGAGCGCAAACAAAAGTGCAAGTATCGGCGCCATCAACAGCATCGGTACACCCGTAACCAACCAATGGGCGGCGATCTTGGCAAGGACAAGTAAGACCAGTGGCTGTGGACTCAATAACATTTGCTCCAGCGCACCATCATCGTAATCGGAACGAAACATGGTCTCTAGAGAAAAAAGAGCGCTCAACAAGGCGGCAATCCAAATGACTCCTGGCGCCATAGCGCTCAGCATACCGTCATCGGGACTCACACCTAATGGAAAGAGCGACACAATCATCATGAAGAAAAAGATAGGATTGAGCAGTTCGCTCCGATGACGAAAAGCCAACAATAGGTCGCGCTTCATCAAGCCGATAAAAGCCGCGTAACCTGCTTTCACTGAAGCAACCATGTGCGAACAGAAGGCTTTATATCGACCGTTTGATGAGAGGTTAAGACCACAAGACCTTCTTGCTGTAGATGTTGCTCAATCAGACGAACAACTGAGGCAATACCTCGGCCATCCAGTGCTGTAAAGGGTTCATCAAGGATCCAAAGATGGGCCCGAGATAAACTGATTCTTGCCATAGCCAGCCGCTGCTTTTGTCCGGCGGAAAGAACCCGGAGCGGTAATTCTTTCTGTTCAGACAAACCCATGTCTAACAAAGTCTGATCGATAGATTCTTCTGAAGAATCAAGGCCAAACAGGGCCGCGCCAAAGCGGAGATTTTCAGTGGCCGTAAGATCCGGCTTAAAACCTAGGTTATGCCCCAAATAGGCAAGCGCAGATAGATACTGGCCCCTTTGAAGGTGGATATTAGTTCCCCGCCATAGTACTTCCCCATCCAAAGAAGGCCCAAGACCTGCCAATATTCGCAGTAAACTCGTTTTACCACTCCCATTAGCGCCTTTAATCTGTAGCGCTTCACCCGGAAAAACAGAAAAACTCACGCTCTCGAACAAAAGTGTCTCGCCACGAAGACAGGCAATGTCGCGCGCTTCAAGTTGAGGAGAGGGTAGAGTCATCAATCAAACACTAAAGGGGCTGCTTACAATATTTTGATTATCGCAGAAATTGGCCGACAAACCGACCTGATGACCGAGGCCGAGGGAATCAAACCCAAGGCTTAGCCTGCCAGACCGGCTAACGTAGTCTTATTGGACGGCGATTTGTTATCCTGCATCTAAATGGAAGCCCACGACTAAAAAGCCAGCGCTCAAAAATACAACTCAAGCAAATTACGATCATGATCATCACCCCAGAACAGCATGACCACGCCAAAAAACTGATCGACTTCATCGATCAAAGCCCAAGCCCATGGCATGCCGTACGCTCCATAGCAACACGGCTTGAAAAAGCCGGATATCAAGAACTAGAAGAAAGCCTTCCATGGCATATCGTCCCCGGAGGAAACTACTTCGTAATACGCGGTCACTCATCGCTTATTGCCATTAAGGCCGGCACAGAGGCACCTGAAGACACGGGCTTTCGCATCATTGGCGCCCATACAGACTCTCCAACGCTCAGAGTCAAACCGAAAGCCGCCATATGCTCTGATCAGATGCTCCGGTTGGGGGTGGATATCTATGGTGGACCCCTTCTAGCCACATTTACCGATCGAGATTTAAGCTTTGCAGGACAAATCAGCGTCAGAACGGCTCACGGCATAAAAACGTCTCTCGTTTGCTTTGAAAGACCATTAGTACGACTGCCCAATCTTGCCATCCATCTAAACCGTAAGGTCAACGAGGACGGACTGAAACTTCAAAGACAATCCGAATTGCCGCTCATCCTTCAAAGTCTTGAAAAGAACCTGCCCTCCTCGGATCAATTCCTAGAGCTCTTGTCTCAAAAAGCCAACCGCTCGAAAGAGGATATCCTAAGCTTTGAGCTGAATGTTTATGATACTCAGAAAGGCAGCTTATGGGGACCAAGCGAAGAGTTTTTGGCCGATAGCCAAATTGACAACCTGGCATCATGCTTTTCGGGAATGAACGCGATGCTCTCAAGCATAGAATCTGCCCACACATCACTATGTGCATTCTTTGATCATGAAGAAATTGGTAGCGAAAGCTACAAAGGTGCTGACGGTAGCTTTCTCTCAGACACTCTAGAGCGAATCCATCTAGGCCTCACAACCAAATCCGATGTTCACAAAATAGCCCTAGCCAAGAGTTTCTTAATCAGTGCAGATGCCGCTCACGCCTACCACCCCAATTTCTCAGGATCCTATGACCCCCAACATAGCGTTCGAATCAATGAAGGACCGGCGCTGAAGATAAACCCCAATCAGCGTTATGCCACAGATGGTCAGAGCGAAGCGCGGTTTAAAGAAATCTGTCGGGAAGCTCAAGTGCCCTGCCAAACCTATGTGCATCGTTCCGATCTCTCCTGTGGCTCAACCATTGGCCCCATGACCTCCGCTCGCCTTGGAATATCCACCGTCGATTGCGGGGCACCCATGTGGGCTATGCACAGCCTCAGAGAAAGCGCCGGTGTTCTGGATCAGCTGTGGCTAACCCAAACAATGTCAACCTTTCTTGGCATGACCAAGCTCCCTTGACCAAGCTTAGCCATCAGACAACAGTGCATCAACAAACTGCTCAGCATTGAACGCCTGAAGATCATCAATTCCTTCACCAATCCCAATGAATCGGACAGGAATTGATAGCTGCTTGGCCAAGGCGAAAATCACGCCCCCTTTGGCTGTCCCATCCAGCTTAGTCAGGACCAAGCCGGTCAGACCGACAGCCTCATTGAATTGCTTCGCCTGATTGATAGCATTCTGCCCAGTACCTGCATCGAGCACTAACAGTACTTCATGCGGTGCACTGTCATCCAATCGCCCCATGATCCGCTTAATCTTGCTGAGCTCGTCCATCAGGTTTGATTTGGTATGCAAGCGGCCCGCAGTATCGGCAATCAGAACGTCAATGCCTTTTGATTGGGCAGATTGAACCGCATCAAAAATAACCGAGGCAGAATCTGCCCCTGTATGCTGAGCAATAACAGGCACTTGATTACGCTCGCCCCAAGTCTGAAGCTGTTCGACTGCAGCTGCACGAAAGGTATCACCCGCAGCCAACATGATGCTAAGACCCTGATTTTGAAGTTTTTTTGCAAGCTTACCGATTGTCGTAGTTTTACCGGCCCCATTAACCCCGACCACCAAAATCACAAATGGCTTCTTATCGTTTGCGATCAATAAGGGCAAATCGACGGGTTCTAGAGCCGTAAGCAGGTGGCCTCTAAGAGAGGCTCGGAGTGCCTCAGCATCGAGTAACTCATCACGACCCAACGTATCAGCGAGGTGCCTCACAATGCCTTGGGCAACTGGAGCGCCCATGTCGGCCATCAACATCTGCGCCTCCAGATCGTCCAGAAGCTCACGATCCAAAGCGTTTCGTGCTGTGGTTAATCCGCTTAAAAGGCCTGTAAAACCGACCCGCGTCTTCCCCAACTGTAGTCGAAGTCGGTCAAAAAGTCGTGAAGCATCTGGAGGGATGGAAGCCTCCTGAGGCTCAAGGACACGAGGCGTCGATTGGCCGACTGATGGCCCTAAGCTCTGAGAGGGCAGTGAGAGCGTATAATAGATAGACCCCACCGCCAAAAGAATCAGCGCCGACAGCAACGCGTGCAGAACCACTAGGGGGACAGGCAGCCTCAATTTGATCAGCGCAATCCCAACGCCAATCTCGAGCAAAAGAAGAACGTTGAGTAGGAGTCCTTGCTTGCTTAGCTTAGGTATCAAAGGATTGGACGTGACCCTAAACGCCAATACACTCAGCAACACGAAAACGCCCAAAGCGCCGATCCGGTGAACCATCTGAATGGCCATGCGCGCGGGGACGGGCAAAAGTTTTCCTTGATGGTCATCCAAATCGCGTAAGCCAAAAAAGGCGGATACGTAATCTGCTTTTAAGCCCCAAGTACCCTGACACTTTGGGAAATCAAGACAGGCAAGACCTGCATAATTTGAAGAGACCCAACCACCCAGAATGGTTTCGAGCAAGACCAAAACCAAGCTCAAACCCGCAAGTCTTTTTAGGCCATTTAGAGCATGAACCGGGCCATATCCTCCACCCGAAACCAGATAAAACCTCTGTAAGATCAGCATCATTAGGTACCCAAGACCAAGATGCGCCGTGATCACCCATGGCAGCAAGGATTGATGGCCTGACAGCACTCCAAGACTTAGTTGCAAGCCCATCACCATCACGGCTGAACCAGCAAGAACTTGCCCGCCATAAAGGTTCTGACCTCGACGTACTCCGCTTATAACCAATAGAAAAGTCAGTAAATACAGAGCTCCAACCAGATAAAAATACACGGTCCTACCGAGCGCTCGAACATGCTCTATATCCAGAGTCTTAGCGCCGTTATCTCCTGTTTCGCAATTCAAAAAAAATGGGCAGGTCTGCTCTAATGGCAGAATGCGTAAATAGGCCCCACATAACAGGACAACTAAAGTCATAAAAAGACCGATGAGTGCTAATTTTCTTGTCATCTCTGAATCCTTTCTGGTTTTCTTATTCGAATCAGTGGGCTTATCGGGTTAACCAATTTGTGAAGCATTTAGTAAATGCTTCAGATCTTTGACCATGCGGTAGGGATCGAATCCTTGCGCGTACCAAAGCACGAGATTGCCATCTGGATCCATCAAGATAACGGTCCCAGGCTGCGGCTTTTCGCCAAGAGCACTTGTGAGCCCATTTAAAACAGCCGGACTGAGCGCAGAAATGAGTAATGCGTCATCTTTGTTGACGGCATCAGACGTCTGCGTCTTTTCGGAAGGGTTTAGTAAAAGCAAACGCTTAACGCGAGGTATTTCCTTATTAAGCATCAACCAGCCCTGGTGGGTTTTATGTAAGGTCTCAGCACAAATGGTATTGCAATCACCTTGAACCACCTGTAATAACAACCAACGGCCATTGATCTGCTCAAGATCCTTAGTGGTACTGACTGGGCTAGTCATGAGGAGCGATCGATCCAAACGCTGGCTAGGTAGAATTAATGTCCCATAATTGCTAGTTTTTTCGATCAGTTCAGGATGACGAGCATAGTGCCAAGCAATCCCAAAAGGGATGGCTGAAATAAGCGCCACGATAATAATGACTGTTCGCCCACGATAAGAACTTTTCACGCTACTCCCCATAACTCTAAATCCTCTATCTCAGCCGTTTGCTCTGAGAAAACTCTTAACGTATAAAAACAATGACGCTAATGCCAAGCCAAACCATTGAAAAGCGTAGCCCAAGTTTTTCTCAGGTTTGGCGCTGCGTAGCTGCCATTTCCTGACATAGCCTTCGGATGCCGATGGGCTCAATAATACCTGATAAGGCATGACCGAATAACCAAGTGAGCCGGAAAGCGCTTCTGGCTCCGGAACCTGAATCACTGATGGCCATCCAGGGGAGGGCGTTGCAGCTCCAGTCAAATTCAAACCCACTCGGTATAGCTTGTCGACCATACCTTGAACCCGATCAGGAGCCTGTTCGAGGTTGATCAACGGTAGATGCGCTCTGTCAGCACCCAGCGGTACCCAGCCCCGATTGACCAATACAGCCACATCCGTATTGGCCAACCGAAATGGCGTCAATACTTGATAGCCGGGACGACCATCCTGAAGCTGATTATCCAAAAGAAACTGATGCGCCTCGTCATAACTTCCTGACATGGAGACTTGACGGTACCTAAGTTTATCGATGTCTGGCGTCAAAGATAAAACGTCAAGTGTCTTGGTTTCTTCAAGGGATGCACGAGACTGCAATTCATTGAGTGCGCTCACCTCGTGAGCCCTCTGAAGCTGCCAAGCTCCCAGAAAGATAAATAGGGACACCATCAGAACAAATAGAAGCGATCCCTTTAAAGAAGGTTTGAAGCTATAATTCGCCATTAAATCGGATAGAACTCCTTCAGTTTAAACCCCGAAAGCAGGTTACTCTTTGAAAATTGTCATTATCATTGTGTTGCTGACTATCCTTTTGAGCTTGGGTTCAGCGCTTTACTATCTTGTAAAAGACCGTCAACGCTCCCCCCGAACGGTAAAAGCACTCACCTTCAGAATTGGACTGTCTTTTTCCTTGTTCGTTCTGCTGATTCTGGCCTTTGCAACCGGACTGATCAAGCCTCACGGCATTAAACCACCGCTGCAATCAGAGGCCAGCTCAACGCACGCCAAGCCTTAATTTACACGCCTAAGACATAAAAAAACCCGACCCCCTGCTATAACAGCAAGGAAGCCGGGCTTTTCACTTGCTACCAGCCTTACTTGTGGTAGGAAGCCAGTCTCTCAACTTCGTTTTTGGACCCCAGAATAACGGGTACCCTCTGGTGAACCCCTGTAGGCTGAATTTCCATAATGCGTTCCCGACCGGTACTCGCAACACCGCCTGCCTGTTCTACTATGAAGCCCATAGGATTGGCCTCATACAGGAGCCTTAAACGACCTCCTTTCTGCTTGAGCTTTTCATCCATCGGATAAGTAAAGAGGCCGCCACGCATGAGCACACGATAAACCTCGGCAACCATTGAAGCGAGCCAGCGCATATTGAAGTCTTTTTCTCGGCCACCCGCCTTACCCTTGATGCATTCATCCACGTATCTACGCACAGGCTCTTCCCAGAAACGATGGTTCGACATGTTAATGGCAAATTCCGACGTATCTTCTGGAATGCGTATGTTGGGATGCGTTAGAACGAACTCCCCGATGTTTCTATCTAACGTGAACCCATTTACGCCCTGCCCCGTAGTCAAGATCAGGATGGTGGTAGGCCCATAGATACAGAAACCAGCAGCAACCTGCGCAGTTCCTTTCTGCATAAAATCGTCCGCCGTAATCTCAGCTTTACCTTGAGGCGCTAGCAGAATGGAGAAAATCGTTCCAATTGAAAGATTCACCTCAATATTGCCTGAACCATCCAGTGGGTCAAAGGCTACTAGATACTTACCCTTAGGATACTCAGGAGAGATTTGAATGATTTCGTCATTCTCTTCTGAAGCCAACGCGGCGATGTGGCCCGTCCATTCGAGTGATTTAATGAAAATATCATTCGAAAGAATATCTAACTTCTTCTGAACTTCACCTTGGATATTTTCAGAGCCGATCACGTCTAGATTCCCTGCTAGAGCACCTCGATTGACCTCATGACCGATCGCTTTACAAGCAGAAGCAATATCATTCAGAAGCAAGGTCAACTCTCCGGTTGCACCTGGAATTTTCCTTTGTTCGTTGATTAAAAATTGGGTTAGCTGTTGGCCTATCATGTTGCCCTCCTAACTGTAGTTTTGATTATTCTTAATTTGGACACTGGGATTTCCAGTCATCCGGTACTGCGGCGAGTATCTCGTGGATCTTGGCAATTTTCATGGCGTTGGTCCCACCACAGGTTCCAATCAGATCACCTTTTGTCAGAATGATGGTGTCAGACTTGTCGAGCAGACCCCTTGAAACAAACTCTTCAACGATCGCACGATTTAGGACCGCATGATCGACAATCCCTTCGGGATTGAAACTGATGGGATAAACACCTCTAAAGATCGTGACGCGGCGGCAGGTCTTCTCATGTGAAGTCAGAGCGAAAATGGGGATGCCCGAACTGATTCTTGACATCCACAAAGGCGTAGAACCTGTTTCGGTCAGCGCACCAATCGCTTGAACTTCAAGATGATTCGCCGCATACATAGCAGCTAGAGCAACCGTCTCATCAATATTTTCAAATTTTTCGTGCAGACGATGCTTTGACTTCTCGCGAGGATATTTCTCAGCTTCCACGCAGATTCGGGCCATGGCTTCTACGGCAAGATCCGGAAAATCACCCGATGCTGTTTCCGCAGAAAGCATGACGGCATCCGTTCCATCAAAAACGGCATTGGCCACGTCAGACACCTCTGCTCGAGTCGGCATTGGATTGGTAATCATGGATTCCATCATTTGCGTAGCCGTGATAGCGACCTTATTGTAGGTTCTGGCTAAACGGATCAGGTGCTTTTGAACGTGAGGCAATCGTGCGTCACCGATCTCAACGCCCAGATCTCCACGAGCGACCATGATGACATCAGAGGCTTCAACAATCCCTTCAATCGTTCCCTCAAGGATCGCTTCAGCTCGCTCGACCTTAGCCACTAGCCCCATGTCACTTCCTAGCTCGCGAAGCATGTCGCGGGCTTCTTCCATATCCTCTCGTGACCTAGGGAAAGAAATCGCTAGATAATCAGCACCGATATCAACCGCTGTCCTCAAATCAGCCTTGTCTTTATCCGTTAGGGCAGGCGCTGAAAGCCCACCACCCAGTTTATTAATGCCTTTATGATTTGAGAGCACACCCGCTACAGTCACTGTGCACTTAACACGGGTTCCAGCCACCGAATCGACCATCATCTGAATCAGACCGTCGTTCAGGAGCAAGGTATCGCCAGGCTTAACATCCCTTGGCAATGGCTCGTAGCTGCACCCAACCTGCGTCTCGTCGCCGTCGTTCGGAGGAAAGGCTGTATCAAGATCGAACTTCTGGCCCTTGATCAAGTTGATCTTGCGATTATCTTTGAAACGGGCCACACGAATCTTAGGACCCTGCAAGTCAGCCAGAATAGCGACGTGACGGTTCAGTTTTTTAGAGATCGACCGAACCAGCTCGGCACGGGCGCGATGCTCATCAGCTGTACCGTGAGAGAAATTAAGCCTTACGACATCCGCGCCGGCCCTCAACACTTTTTCCAGCACTTCCGGTGACTCAGAGGCGGGACCGAGGGTAGCGATAATCTTGGTACGACGGAAAACTTTATTCATGAGAAACCATTTATCAATAATGCGTAGGGCCACAACATGGTGGCCCTACTGGTGGAACAAAGACTAAGCCCAGACCAACCGATTATCGTGCATTCATCAATGCCACTGTGGTATCGAGCATGCGGTTTGAGAAACCCCACTCATTGTCATACCAAGACAATACCTTGACCAGGTTGCCAATAACGGTTGTCTGAGTCGCATCAAAATTTGACGACGTGGTCGTATGATTGAAGTCACTGGAAACGAGAGGCTCTAAGTTATAGCCCAGAATGCCTTTCAGCCGGCCTTCTGAAGCTTCCTTGAGAATTGCGTTGACTTCCTCTTTCGTGGTTTCACGACTAGCCACAAAGGTAAGGTCAACCACCGATACGTTGGCCGTAGGAACCCGGATAGCAAAGCCAGAGAGCTTGCCATTCAACTCAGGCACAACAAGACCCACGGCTTGAGCTGCACCTGTCTTGGTTGGGATCATGTTCAGTGCTGCGGCACGCGCACGGTACATGTCACTATGATAAACGTCAGTCAGAACCTGATCGTTGGTATAGGAATGGACCGTGGTCATAAGCCCAGAAACAATACCCAGCTTGTCATGCAGAGGCTTTACCAGTGGCGCCAAGCAGTTCGTGGTGCATGATGCGTTGGAGATCACCTGATCGGTCGCCTTAAGAACAGAGTCATTCACACCAAACACGATGGTTGCATCTGCTTGATTACCATCTGCAGGAGCCGAGATGATGACTTTCTTTGCACCCGCATCAATGTGCGCCATGCACTTTTCCTTGTTGCGGAAAATACCGGTACATTCCAGAACAACATCAACCCCCAAAGTGCCCCATGGCAACTTGGAAGGATCCCGCTCTGAGAAAACCTTAATTGATTTGCCATTAACAATGATGGAGCCTTCACCAACCTCTACAGTCCCGTTGAAAGGTCCATGCACGGTGTCTCTTTTAGTCAGATGCGCGTTGATCTTGGCATCACCCAGATCATTTATAGCCAAAATTTCAATGTCTTTACGACCCGACTCAAACAAGGCGCGCAATACGTTGCGACCAATTCGACCATAACCGTTAATAGCAACCTTAATCGTCATACTTTAATCTCCAATGATCTGACTGGATAAATAATTGTGTTGTTCGAGCCAACTATCAGGACTTGGGCACAGTGCCAGAATGGACCGCACGTGTCTGTATATTGCTGTGGATGCATCGTCCTTAAGAGCGTAAAGACAATCCAAACCGAAACCAGAAACTCAAGCACTACTCGCCTGTCGGCATAGCATATAACTGACGAATATAACAACTCCAGCCTCCACAGTCCAGAAATACCCACTGGAAACGGCCACTTTCGGCGCAATAAAACTGCTGCGGGCTCAAGGACACAAGGCCTTAACACTAAGCTTCACTGGCTCTGGCGGCGGCCGACTAACCCGTCAACTTCATAAACTTTTCCTGCAGCTCTTCGGGCGACTCGATGACGTTTGGGTCATGAATGATGCACTCCACGGGACAGACCCTAAGACACTGAGGGACCGAGTGATGACCGACACATTCGGTACAGAAATCAGGATCGATCACATAGATGAGCTCACCCTCAGAGATCGCACCATTTGGACACTCGGGCTCACAAACATCACAGTTAATGCATTCATCAGTGATCAGAAGCGCCATCTCTTACTCCAGGATGTCTTTAAGACCGTACTTTCGATTGAGTTCCATCCTCACAAGATCGGGCACAAAGGAGGAAATATCCCCACCCAGGCGAGCGATCTCACGAATCAGCGACGATGAAATGAACGCGTATTTCTCGCTAGGCGTCAGAAATATGGTTTCAATTTCAGGCCCAAGATGTCGATTCATTCCAGCCAATTGGAACTCGAACTCAAAATCTGAAACCGCTCGCAAACCACGGAGAATGACTGAGGCGCCTGAATATTTGGCACAATTAACCAACAAGGTATCAAACCCCAGCACCTCTACATTAGGAATACCCGACAAAGTCTCTCTAGCCATAGCCACCCGCTCGTCGAGGGAGAATAAAGGTTTTTTATTATTATTTTCAGCAACCGCCACCACAACACGAGAAAACATGCGCGCCGCGCGCCCAACAAGATCGATGTGGCCGTTTGTAATGGGATCGAACGTACCCGGATAAATTGCTGCGATATTCATTTCGAAGATTAGCTCGTTGATTAATGCCCAAGAAAACCAAACCGGTTTAATTCATCTGACGCTCAAAGAGGTAATACGCCACATCCCCAGAACACCCTTTTCTCCATAAAACCCAGGAAGCAGGGACATCCTGCAGCAGAGCCAGTTCGTGCTCACACTCGACATAAATTTTGGCCCTGGGGCTCAACCAACCGCCTTTTTCCAGAGCAGCCAGCGCTTGAATCACCTCATTCTTCCGAAAAGGCGGATCCATAAAAACCAGATCAAATACTTCCGGCGGCCCCGAAAGATAAGCGGATACGTTTGCCTTAATCACATCCACACATTCGGCTTTAAGCCTTTCTTTACTGGCCTTCAGCGCAGAGATAACATCACGATTGGCATCAATCTGAACGACGCTCTGGGCGCCCCTAGAAGCGGCCTCAAACCCCAAAGACCCGCTCCCAGAGAAAAGATCGAGGCACCGAGCGCCTTCCAAATCATGTCGCAGCCAATTAAACAAGGTCTCTTTGACTCTGTCCGGCGTAGGACGCAACCCCTCTAAAACAGGGAACTGTATTTTCCGGCTTCGGAAAATGCCAGCAATAATTCTGACCTCGTTCTTCAACACACGATTAGCCCAAACTCACTTGGCTCCCCCACCCACCAAAACGGTCTGGAACTCAGAGGGATTTAATCTCGCTTTCATGGCTCGCCGGACATCCTCTTTCGTCACAGATTTAACTTTTGCCGTGAAGGTATCAAGGTAGTCTAAGGGCCGATTAAAGAAACCGATAGAGGCCACCTCTGAAACAAGCTTTGAGTTGCTGTCGAGCCTAAGGACAAAACCACCTATGATGTTTTTCTTGGCCGCATCGAGCTCAGCATCAGAGGGGCCCGTCTCGACAAACCCTTTAACTGTAGAGATCGCGACCTTCAAGGCCTCGTCCGCTTGAGCATTCTTGGTTTGAAGCCCAACCTCGAAAGGACCTAGAACCCTTAAGGGAAAAAAGTAGCTATAAGCGCTGTAGGCAAAACCCCGTTTCTCTCGAACCTCATCCATGATCCGTGAAACCAGACCACTACCGCCAAGAATGTGATTACCCACATACAGCGGAAAATAATCGGGGTCATTGATTTTCATACCAAGCGCACCTGAAAAAACGTGTGTCTGCTCAGAGGGAAATGGAATGTTCAGCGTTTGGCCCACCGAACCCATGACGGGGTCAGTCAATGCGGCCTGAGGAGACCCCTTGGGCAAATCTACAGACAGCCCTTCAGCGATGGCAGCCGCATCGTCACGACTGATATCACCCACGATGGCGATAATCCCATTACTGGCCACATAGTGCTCCCGATGAAAATCAACCAAATCTTTTCGAGCTAGACCCGTAACCGAATCCTTCAACCCCTCTGGGGGGTGCGCATAAGGATGTGAACCATAGAGCTGCTTCATGAAGGCAATTTCCGCGATTTCAGCCGGATCTTCAGACTGTTGCTTGATCTGCAGCAATGCTCGAGCTTTTTCACGATCGAAATCTTTGGTATCGAACCTTGGGTGCACCAGAATCTCATGGGCCGTATCCAGAGCGATCTTAAGTTTCTCGGGATGCGTAAGACTCCTAATGGATACAAAGGCTGAATCTCTCGAAGCCCCTGCCCCTAAAATGGCACCCACATTCTCAAGCCTCGCGGCAATCTGATCGGCGGTCCAGCTCCCAGCACCCGTATCTAAGAGATTGGAAGTGAGGTTTGCAAGTCCATATTGATCACCATCTCGTGCACTACCTGCATCAAAGACAACACGTATGTCTACCAAAGGCAAACCTTCGGTTTTGAGGTAGAACACCCTAAGCCCACTGGCGGTGGACCAAGCCTGTATATCTGGAACAGCCATAACCTCACGACTGTAGACGAGACAAAAGCTAAGCACCCACAGAACATAGCCTATGAACCTAAATGTTCCTCTAGCGAACATGCCCACCTCCTAACACAGAGCTTTCCGGAGCCACGGCTCCCTCCGGTAAAGGGAGAGGATCAAGATGACCAATGGTTAATCGCTCATCAACAAGATACTGGTTGGCCACTTTCTTAACATCATCAGCCGTTACAGCATTCACCTTTTCCACGTATGCTCCTATCTTCTCCCAACCTAAACCCACCGTTTCAAACGTTCCAAGCTGCATAGCCTGATAGAAAACAGAATCCAGCTGGTAAATATGGCTGGCCAAGACCTGCGCCTTAACCCGCGCCAACTCTTCCTCTGTCACCAACTCCTCACGCAAGTGCTTGATCTCTTCCAGCAAGGCGCGCTCCACTTCAGGTATGGTCTTACCCTCGTTCGGCGTCGCCTCTATGGAGAATAGGGAAGAAAGACGAGCCGTTAAATCGTATCCCGCTCCAATGGATGCCGCGATTTGTTGCCCACGCACCAATCGAGAGGAGAAACGCGCACTGTTGCCGCCGTCAAGAACACCCGCAATGACCTCAAGCGCATAAGCCTCTCGCTCATCGGCAGCGGTTTTTAATGAAGGGACCTTATACCCCATGAGCAGAAAGGGCAGCTTGGCTGGTAGCTTCACGGTTAAACGTCGGATCCCTAGTTGTTCAACCTCGGCCTGGGCCTTGAGTTTTGGAAGCTCACTCGGCTTCATCGGCCCGAAATAGCGCCTTGCCAGCGCAAAGACTTCATCCGGCACCACGTCCCCAACCACAACGAGAGTTGCATTATTGGGCGCATACCAACGCCCATACCAAGACCTAAGATCATCCAGCGTCAACCCACTCACATCGTCTGGCCAACCAATAACTGGGTTGCGATAGGGGCTATTACTAAAAGCCACCGATTCAAAATGTTCCTGTAATTTGGCGTGAGGTTGGTCATCCGTTCTCAACCGCCTCTCTTCAAGCACCACCTGATGCTCTTTATCGAACTCATCTTGCTTCAGCGAAAGCTGCCTCATCCTATCGGCCTCGAGCTCAAAACTGATGGACAACCTAGATTTCTCAAGTGTTTGAAAGTAGGCCGTGTAGTCTTGTCCCGTAAAGGCATTTTCCCGACCGCCATTTGCTGCGATAATGCGAGAGAATTCACCGGGCGGATGTTTTTTCGTTCCCTTGAACATCATGTGTTCAAGCATATGCGAGACTCCGGTAATCCCACCGTACTCGTTACTGGCACCCACTTTGTACCAAACCTGTGAAACGACTACCGGTGCTCGATGGTCCTCTTGGACGAGCACTTTAAGACCGTTGGCAAGCTGAAACTCGTGAACCCCATTGGCCTCAGCGGTAACCAAACCAAGAGTTAACAGCACATACAGAAGATGAAGTCCGCGTAAGAACATCAAGCGTTCTCCCAAAAAGTCGGTTTTTAAAAAGGAACTGGCACAGAGCCATATTCGAGCTATTGTAAACGAAGCCTAGCAAAGCATGACGATTCGAGATCTTAAATTCTGGACAACCCTTAAATGGCGGCCCTACCTAGCGCTCTGCAAACTGCGAGTCGTAACCGCCATTGTCTTCACGGCCGTCATAGGCATGTTTTTGTCTGTACCTGGACTACCGCCCATAGACAAGGTGTTCTGGGCTTCTTTGGGGATCGGCTTGGCCGCCGCATCAGCAGCGGCCCTTAATCACGTGTTCGACCGGGAGGCTGATGGAAAAATGGGACGAACCGAGGATCGCCCCTTACCCCAATCGCAGCTAAACCCCCGTCAGGCCAATATTTTCGCAAGCCTTCTTGGTATCGCCTCCATGACGATTCTGACCGCTTTAATCAACCCGACCACAGCCGTATTGACCTTTGTATCACTGATTGGCTACGCGGTGATTTATACCCGGTATCTTAAACGCGTCACCACCCAAAACATTGTGATCGGCGGAGCCGCCGGCGCCGCTCCTCCCGTTCTTGGCTGGTGTGCCATCACGGGCTCGATCCACCCCCACGCCCTACTTCTTTTTCTCATTATTTTCGTATGGACGCCACCGCATTTTTGGCCTCTCGCACTGGCCAAAAAGGACGAATATCGTCTGGCCGACATGCCCATGCTGCCTGTCATCTATGGTGATGAGGTCACAAAGCTCCATATTCTGCTCTATACGGTCCTGCTCTTCATTTTTGCCTTACTCCCTTACCTGACAGGGATGAGCGGATCGATCTATGCGCTGAGTGCGGTTGTTTTAGGCGGGGTTTTCCTATTGTATGCAGTCAGACTAAAACTGGCCAAAGACAATAAACTCGCCATGAGAACTTTTGGATACTCACTCATTTACCTGACGGGCATATTTATAGCCTTGCTGGTCGATCATTACGTGAAGATTTAAGGCCCCCATAGTCGTCATTCCTTTTCGCCTCCCAATAAAAACAAAAGAGAAGGCATGCTCTACCACCCTGTAACCAAGAAGATCGTTCATAGACCCGGACTAAGGACGACCCATCTCAACCTCAAAAACCCCCTCCTCGGACAGATCCTGAGTCAAAGAGGCGTCGAAAGCGACGATCGATTGGATTACTCCTTGAAACAACTCCCCGCCCCAACATTGCTTTCTGGCATGGATGTAGCAACCGATATTCTGTATGAAGCCATCCAGAACCGCTCAAAAACCATTGTTATTGCGGATTACGATGCAGATGGTGCTACCGCCTGCGCCGTCGCGGTCAAGGGCCTTCAAATGCTTGGCCTGGAGAACATCTCCTACCTGGTGCCGAACCGATTTGAGTTTGGCTACGGCCTGACACCTGACATTGTGAAGGTAGCAAGCCTTGAGAGACCTGACTTATTAATCACTGTAGACAATGGGATATCCAGCCTCGATGGGGTTGAAACCGCTAACGCCCTTGGCATCAAGGTAATCGTCACCGATCACCATCTACCAGGCCTTGAACTCCCTAATGCCCACGCGATCGTAAACCCCAATCTCTCGGGTGATCCCTTCCCATCAAAAGCGCTAGCAGGTGTTGGGGTGATGTTTTACGTCCTGCTCGGGTTGAGACAAAAACTCCGCTCTAAAGGGTATTTTTTGAGCGCACAACTTAAAGAACCGAACCTAGGCGAGTTCCTCGATCTGGTTGCTTTAGGCACGATCGCAGATCTGGTCGAGCTCGACCATACCAATCGCATTTTGGTCCAACAAGGTCTTGAACGCATTCGCGCGGGGAGGGCCTGTCCAGGCATTATGGCCCTCCTGACAGTGGCCGAACGCCCCTTCCAGAATGTTCAGGCGAACGACCTAGGCTACTCAGTGGGTCCGAGACTCAATGCTGCCGGGCGATTGGATGACATGACTTTGGGCATTGAATGCCTGTTGAGCCTTGTTCCGGAACACAGTAACACCATGGCCGCTCAGCTAAATGCCATCAACCTCGAGCGCCGCGTCATTGAAGACACTATGAAAGCTCAAGCCCTGAGTCACCTGGGGGCACATACTCACACCGACCAGTCTAAACCCGCTGTATGTCTCTTTGATGCAACCTGGCATCAGGGCGTAGTCGGCTTAATCGCATCTCGTTTAAAGGACCGCCTGCATCGACCCGTCATCGCATTTGCGCCTAGCGATCAGGAAGACTCCATTCTCAAAGGCTCTGCGCGCTCGATACCCGGCATTCATATACGGGACGTTTTGGCCGATGTCGCTACCAAGTCCCCAGAACTGATTCTGAAATTTGGTGGTCACTCGATGGCCGCAGGCTTAAGCATTGCACGGAACGGGCTTGATGACTTTAGAAGGGCCTTCCAACAAGCGGTATCCGAGCGGACGAAAGGACTTGACCTCCAGAATACCGTGCTCTCGGATGCGAAGCTCGAACCCAATGACATGACTTTAGAGAACGCAGAGTGCATTCAAACGAATGGGCCCTGGGGACAAGGGTTCCCAGAACCCCTTTTCGATGGCGATTTTAGAGTAATCAGCGTCCGTATTGTTGGGCACCGTCATCTTAAATGGCTTCTAAAGCCACTGAATTCAGATGATACTTTTGATGCCATTGCTTTCGGGATCGAGACACCCGAAAAGTGGCTCAGAGCAAGGTCTCTTCGGGCCGCCTATCGACTTGATGTCAATGAGTACAGAGGGAGCCGTAGCTTACAGCTACGCATCGAATACATGGAAGCGCCAGAACCCCAAGCCACTCAATTCAACCGCACCTGAAGCTGAGACCTCCAAAGATCAACATCCGCCAGAGATCTTGGTGACCGCCATAAACTTGAACCCCTCAGCAAACACAACGTGATCAAGGCGCCCACCGACTGACTCCAACTCAGCCTCATACGGTAAATGCCTGTTGGCCACCATAAAGAGACGCCCACCCATCTTGAGCGCCCTGAGAGCAAGCCAAATAAATCGTCTACCCAAATCGACGTCCAACCCGCGGCCTTCATGAAAAGGAGGGTTCATGATTACAAAATCAAGCTCATTTAGATCAAAATCCTGAGTCAAATCTCGCCACTGAAAACCAAGATGAACCCTATCTTTCCATGTTGCCAAGTTTAACTGAGCCGCCTTGAGCGCCTTCTGTTCTACTTCAACGAGAGTTAGCCCCAGAATCCCCGGCGACCCCAGCAAGGCCTCCCTACTGAGATAGCCAGCCCCCGCACCCAGATCAGCCCCATAGCCAGCAAGATCCTTAGGGAGCTGCTCAGCGAGAAGACGAGACCCCACATCAATCCGTTTCCAACTGAAGATACCGGGGCAGCTATAGAGCCCTGTGTCGGATCGTAGCTGCAACTTACCGGTCTCAGCCCAACGCTCTAAGAGCTCAACGTTGAGATGCATGGATCGGCGTTTAAAATAAATTACCCGACATTTGTGTTTGCTCAGCACATCAACTCCACCCGCAACCTCTTCACAACGGCGCTGCAGTGACTGGGCCCCTAGATCATTGGCGGCCGTCAGTACAATCGAGGTACCCTCTTCGACGGCAAGTAACGCATCAGCCAGCTGGGACAAAACTTCCTCTCTATGCTTGGTCGCAAAAATAACCACCCTGCCTAACTGGCTATCGATCGCCTCTAGAGGACGATAACCTTGGCGGCTCATTTCATCAGCCAAAGGTTTATATGATTGACTGTATAGAAGCTGTTCTTGCTTGAAATGTTTTAGATATGGGCCTGGAACAGCACGGAGAATTCCGGTCTTTCTATTTTGAAGACAGTCATCGCTTCCGGAAAGGAAGTAATCCAGTGCTTCAGCTTGTTGTTCCTGTTCCTTCATGTCTTTGAGTCTTTTTCCTCTAATCAACCGAATCTCTTTAACTCATGCCCCTATCGCCCATTAGACCAGTGAGCGAGTTTAAGCATTGGTTGATAGAATAACGCGATGTTTGCCGTGACTGGGCTAATCCTTTCGGAATTAAAGAAGAAATGAACTGGTTAGACTTTTTCCACATGGGCGGGTACGCCCTCTATGTATGGCTATCTTATGGCCTTATGGCACTGATTCTAATCGTTAATCTCATCACGTCGACGAGAAGACAAGGCGAAGTTAAAAAGAGCATCGCTAGAACACACTCAAAAAAGAGCACAAAGGGATGAGCCCAAGAAGAAAAAGAATGTGGGTAGTTGGTTTAATAGTCCTAGGCGTTGGGCTTGCTACCTTTTTTGCACTAAAAGCATTCCAGAAAAATCTTTTGTATTTCTACACGCCTTCCCAAGTATTGAGCGGTGAAGCTCCTAAGGCCTATCCATTCCGCGTGGGAGGACTGGTCGTACAAGGGAGTCTTAAGAGGGAAACCAATGGGGTGACGCTACAATTCAGCGTAACGGATGGAACCGCAACCATTCCAGTGAAATTCAGCGGCATTCTCCCTGACCTCTTCCGAGAAGGACAAGGCATTATCTCCATAGGCAGACTCGATAAGTCTGGAGTTTTTGAAGCCAGTGAGGTATTAGCAAAGCATGATGAAAATTACATGCCTCCGGAAGTAGCCGAGAGCCTTAAAAACAAAGGCACATTGCCTCAATCCTATAAGGATTATAAGAAATGATGGCTGAGTTTGGACATTTCACCCTGATATTGGCCCTGATGATGGCCTTGATTCAAGGGACGTTGCCACTAATTGGCGCCAGCCGAAATATAAAATCCTGGATGCTGTCAGGCCTATATGCCGGTCGGGCACAATTTCTGTTTTTGTCCCTATCCTTTGGATCACTGATCTGTTGCTTCATTCAGAATGACTTTTCAGTTTTATACGTTGCTGAACATTCAAACTCTGACTTGCCGTTGTATTACCGTATCGCCGCAACGTGGGGGGCGCATGAAGGGTCCATGCTTCTTTGGGCAACCATCCTTGCCTTCTGGACGCTGATGGTCTCATCCATTCAAGGCAGTCTTTCCCTCGACTTTCATGCCCGCGTCATGGGGATCATGGGTCTCATCAGCCTTGGCATGGGGCTGTTCGTATTACTCACATCCAATCCCTTTACTCGCCTTGTTCCTGTTCCTCTTGATGGCCATGATTTGAACCCGCTGCTGCAGGATTTTGGCATGACCATCCACCCACCTATGCTCTATATGGGCTATGTCGGACTCTCGGTCGTCTTCAGCTTCGCAATCGCGGCCCTGTTAGGAAATCATCTCGATTCAGCCTGGGCCCGCTGGTCGAGACCTTGGACCCTGATTGCCTGGATTTTTTTGACGTTCGGCATCACGTTAGGCTCATGGTGGGCCTATTACGAACTGGGCTGGGGCGGCTGGTGGTTTTGGGATCCCGTTGAAAACGCCTCGTTCATGCCATGGCTGGTTAGCACGGCACTGCTCCACTCTCTTGCTGCCACCGAAAAACGCGGCGCATTTAAAGCGTGGACTGTGTTATTAGCCATCTTCGCTTTTTCTCTCAGCCTATTAGGAACGTTTCTCGTCCGTTCAGGCGTGCTAACCTCGGTGCATGCGTTTGCATCAGACCCCACTCGAGGCTCGTTCATCTTGGTACTTCTGGGGCTAGTGGTCGGAGGGTCTCTTACAATTTATGCCCTGAGAGCACCCAAAATACGTGAAATATCAGAGTATGCTTTGGTTTCGCGCGAGTCGTTATTGCTCGTTAATAATGTTCTTTTGGTTTCTGCCGCGGCCAGCATCCTTCTAGGCACGCTCTACCCACTGATTTTGGATGCCTTGAAATTAGGCAAGATTTCAGTGGGCGCTCCCTACTTCACCAGCGTATTTGCTCCATTAATGGCTCCCGTGTTTCTTTTGGCCGGAGTCGCTACCTTGGTAGGATGGCGAGAGGCTAGCCTCAGCAAGCTGTTACGACAACTTCGCTATCTTGGACCCACCTCACTCATTTTAGGCATCGCACTCACCGCGGTATTCTGGCAAGTAGATGATCTTAAGACCCTTAGCGGACTTACCATGGGAATCTGGCTCGTTGCTACCTCGCTCTTATCGCTCTGGAACCGTATTCGACTCCGCAAACGATTCGTGGAAGGCTTATTGGCTCAATCCACTAGTTTTCTGGGTATGACGACTGCGCACATAGGTATTGCTGTTTTCTTAATTGGTGTCGTTATTTCAAATGGCTACAGCCAAGAAAGCGTTGTTCGATTGGCCATAGGCGACTCCACTGATCTTGCAGGCTATACCTTTACGTTCAGAGGGATAGAGGACGTAGTGGGCCCCAACTATAAAGCAAAAGAGGCCACGTTCACTGTGACCCGAGGATCCTCAGAAGAGGCCGTTCTGAGAACGGAGAAACGCATTTACAAAGTCCAACGCAACAATATGACTGAAGCGGCCATTAGCCCTGGCCTTACCAGAGACCTTTATGTAGCCCTGGGCGATCCTATTGATCAACAAACCTGGAGTGTCAGAGTTTATTATAAGCCTTTCGTGAGACTCATTTGGCTGGGTGGCCTCATCATGATGGCGGGAGGCTTCTTGTCTGTCATCGACAAGCGCTATCGCCTGAGCCATTTGATTCGCTCCGTCAGTAAGACACAAACCCTACAATCACCTCCAAGACATTCGTGAAAATTAGATTTCTCATTCCTTTGGCTGTGTTCCTAGTGATGACCGCCTTCTTAGCCATAGGGCTCAAACTGGATCCACGGGAGGTTCCTTCGCCTCTGATTGGGAAAGAGGCGCCCAAATTCTCCCTCACTGATGTCATGGATGCCTCAAAAGCCATGAGCACTTACGACTTGAAAGGCGATGCCGTTCTTGTCAATGTATGGGCATCTTGGTGTGTCTCTTGCCGTCAGGAACATCCCATACTCTTAGATCTTGCCAAAAGAGGTGAGGTCACCATTTATGGCATCAATTACAAAGACACTAGAGAAGAAGCCCAAAAATGGTTAAGGAGTTATGGAAACCCCTATCACTCAAGTGCCTTTGACCCAAACGGGCATACCGGAATTGATTGGGGGGTTTACGGGGTTCCGGAAACCTTCGTACTCGATAAGCAAGGCGTCATCCGCCACAAGCATACAGGCCCATTAACTCAAGCCGTGATCGAAGATGAACTGCTCCCCATCATCCGAAAGCTAAGGGGGGAACCCTGATGCGCATAATGCTCCTACTCATTATAGGGTCCTTGGTAGCCCCGCTTCTTGGCGCCGTTGAAGTCAGGGAATTTGACGACCTAGAAAAACAGACCCGTTACGAACATCTCCTTAAGGAAGTCCGCTGTCTAGTTTGTCAGAACCAATCCTTAGGGGACTCTGATGCCGAGCTCGCGAAAGATCTTAGGGATGAGATCTATTCGATGATCCAATCCGGGCAGAGCGAAGAAGAGGCCATAAGTTTTTTAACCGATCGTTACGGGGATTTTGTACTTTACCGCCCACCTTTCAAGTCAGTCACCTGGCTGTTATGGGTGGGGCCAGTGCTCTTCATCTTGGCTGGGGGGAGTATTGCGTTCTGGCCTAAGCGAGATAAGCAACGACAGGCTAATCCCAAAGAGCTTACAGATGAGGAACGGTTGGAACTGGATCGTTTGAAGCGTCGAATTGATTAAGGCTATGCCATGATTTATCCAAATTTCGTCAAGTACCACACTCTATGATTATCTTTTGGGTCAGCCTCATTTTGGTGCTTTGTTTGGCGTACCTGATTTTCGCTCCCATCTTTAGGAGAAGCGCGTCCCACAGGTTTGTTGGTCGTTCAGAGCTGAATTTGGCCTTGTACCAGGAGCGGCAAGACGATTTGGCTCCACGCCCTTTGGCCGAAAACCTAAATGACCCTCTTACCATTGAATCCGAAAGGAACTTGCTGAATGACCTAGAAAGCGCCCAAGAAGAACCGTCAGAACCTGATCGTTCTGGCCGGCTTACCTTAGTCATAGCGCTGCTCCTAGCCCCTATCTGTGCAACTGCCATCTATTTCTATCTGGGACGCCCCGATCTTCTGGAAAATCCGCCGTTAAATCCGGTAGTCGAAGCCAAGCAAGCGGTCATCGAACTCGCCAAACGTATCGAAACAAATCCAAATGATTTGCCTGGCTGGGTCCTTCTGGCTCAGGCGCTGGAACGCTCAGGAAAGCCTGAAGACGCTGCAAAAGCTTATGAATTCGCGATCAAATTGGCTCCAGAGAATCTGAACCTTCAAAGCGCTTACGCCCAAACTCTGGCACAAGTAAATCAGAACTCGATGATGGGTAAACCTGAAGAAATCGTCAAAAGCATCCTGAAGAAAGAACCGGATAACCGAAGCGCATTGTGGCTTTCAGGACTTGCTTCAGCCGAAAGAAAGGATTTTTCCTATACCATTAAACAATGGAGCAGGCTGAGGGAACTCCTACCGAAAGATAGCCCAGAGTTTCAGGAAGTTTCAGGCGTGATTGCCGAAGTTCAAAGTGAACTTGAGGCTGCATCTAACGCGCCACAGAAAGGGGTACCTACGAAAACCCAAATCAAGGTTCAGGTTGCTCTCGCAAAGCAGCTGATGAAACAAGCCGATCCAAACCAAACTGTCTTTGTTTTTGCTAAGGCCGCTTCAGGACCCCAAATGCCCTTGGCCGCGGCCAGACTGAAAGTATCAGACCTACCCACTGAAGTAGTCCTAGATGACTCAATGGCCATGCAAACAGGCGTGAGCCTTTCCTCTTTCAAGAATGTGATCATCAGTGCTAGGATCTCAAAAAAAGGTACCCCCAACCGTTCGCTTGGAGATCTTCAGGGCCAAACAGAGCCCCTGACACCCAAGCAGGATAAGATCTACCGAGTTGAGATCAATTCAGTGGTCACCGAGCAGAACTAGCGGACTTACTCCATAACCAAGCCGCACCTCTTACACCGCTTGAATCGCCATAAATAGGCGGCAAGAGCCGGGTCTCGACGACGTCAGAGAAAACGTATTCGCCCCAAATAGTGGGAATATTGTTGTAGAGTCGGGATATATTTGAAAGCCCCCCTCCCAGAACAATGACCTCTGGGTCAAGTAAATTGATGACATGAGCCAGAGCTCTCGCGAGACGATCCTCGTAGATGTCCATGATCCGTTCACACGTGGTATCCCCCTCAGCGGCCCGGGCGACCAAACGCCTTATCCCAATCGATTCCCCCGCCTCTATGGGGCATTGAGAAGTCAACGCAGGTCCGGACAAATAAGTCTCAATACAACCGGTTTTATTGCAGTAGCACAGGGGCCCCGGAAAGTCTTCAGGTCGAATCCAGGGCAGGGGGTTGTGCCCCCACTCACCCGCGATGGCATTGGGGCCCTGCAACAATTGCCCATTGATCACGATCCCCGCACCCACTCCGGTACCAACAATGACGCCAAATACCGATTGATATCCTGTGCCAGCACCATCCGTTGCTTCAGAAAGCGCAAAACAATCCGCATCATTCGCGATTCGAACTCGGCGCTTCAATCGCGTCTCAAGATCGTGCACCAAAGGTTGGCCGATAAGACAGACTGAATTGGAGTTCTTGATACAGCCCGTCTTTCGAGAAATAGCACCGGGAGCACCGATACCCAGACTACCGGTCACACCCAACTCAACCTCGGCGTTTGAAACCAGCCCCGATATTACGGATAGAGTTTCAGGATAATCACCTTGGGGCGTCGGTTTTCTCTCTCGCCACAGTACCTTCCCTCGCTCATCCAAAGCAATGATTTCGATTTTTGTCCCGCCGAGGTCAATACCCAGCCTTACGTTTTTTTCTTCCATCGTCTCGCTTGTATCATCGATTTTAAATTGAAGCACCCAGGTACCAGAAGCTATCTAAAAGTTCTATGTCACTGCATAGAATAGAGGCTAAAGCATTCAAGACACCACCCCTATTCCAGTATACTCAAGCCGTTTCTGAGCAACATTTTACAAAGACACGGTGAAGCGTATGGGTAGTGTGGTCGGCAATGTGTTGGCATTGGTTGGCATCCTGATTTCTGCAGGTTTTGGCTATGTATCATTTGAGTTGGCCCTGGTGATTTTTCTGAGCATTGCTTATGGTCTTTGGCTGATCATTTTAGGCAGCGACCTAGTAAAAAGACCCGATCGAAATCAACCGTTCTGCCTTAATTTAGACGAGGATCTTTTCAAGGCCTACCGGCGATACCATGTAGCCATCGATTTTCCCATAGCTGGTGAAGTGTATGCCGCCTTGTTGAATATGCTCAGAGTGTCTGGACTGGTATGGGGTAGCCTATGCCTATGGAAAGCGCTCTATTTCTACGCAGCTCCTTGCTTTGCCTTATTTTTTGTGACAGGCAACATCATCGTGAGAAATAACCCCTGGTTCTATATGGGAAGACAGGCAGAGAATGGCCAGTTGGCGGCCAAGGCAGAATTAGTCAAGATACAAAACCTCATCGCACTAATGGACAAGCCAACACCAGAGATCGAAGAAGGAAAGGAACCCAATATTGATTCCTAAGCATCCATTCAAGTTAAAACGAAAGGAGATAGGATCTATGCATCTTGATTCAGCCAATATCATCCTGCTCGACCCCTATGAGCCAGAAGCTGAAAACCTGCTCGGCGCATCAGATCGTTACCTTGGCACCCTGTATCCACCAGAAAGCAACCATCTTGAACGTCAAGACGGTCTGTCTAAAGCCAACGTTCTATTTTTAGGGTATCGCCTAGATGGACAGGTCGTGGGTTGTGGCGCGGTGAAAACCCTTAGCGACGCTTCCGGTCGATACGGCGAAATCAAACGTTTGTTTATCTATGATGCATTTCGTGGCAAGGGCATCGGCGCTCTGATCATAAGGGCACTAGAAATGCACCTTGAAAGCGAGGGAGTTTTAATCTGCCGCTTAGAAACTGGGGTCAAACAACCCGAGGCACTGGGCCTTTATAATCGCCTAGGTTACATCGTTCGCGAACATTTCGGCGACTATGAGCCCGACCCACTCAGTATCTTCATGGAAAAGAAGTTGGACGTTTAATGAAGGGACGGGCCATCGGCTCGGGACCAATGCCCTGAAAAATCCGAGATTAAAGACAATAGTGGAGGAAGCTACATATCTTTATTGCCCAAAGAAGACAAGAATGAGGGCGTAAAAACCACATTAATTTAACCGCCCGAGGAGGAAGGCAAAAATCCAGAAGCCGGAAGCCTTAACTGCCCAGACTCTTCGCAGAAAAGTGGCGCGCCTGGAGGGACTCGAACCCCCGACCCTCGGCTTCGAAGGCCGATGCTCTATCCAATTGAGCTACAAGCGCACATTAGGTCGTCCCAGTTGACTGGAAGATGGGTACACCATCGGACGCATAAATGGAGCCGGAAACAGGAATCGAACCCGCGACATCCTCATTACAAGTGAGGCGCTCTACCAGCTGAGCTATTCCGGCGAAAAGAAAACATTACTAGCTCAAGATTGATGCCATTCAATTCAATGGCATTTGGACTTTCTAAAGTCCATCATCCAGTAATTTAAATACCATGACCTTGTACTAGGGATTCCGTTATCGGGTGAATCTTATTAGGATTTTAACCTGTCATTACCATATTTGGAATCACCATTTCTCAAAAGCCCATGGATAAAGGTCTCGGAATTGCGGTCAAGTTGTTATAATCCAACCAGAAAATCCATACAAAAAAGAACCCATGTCTCGTTGGCGCCCGCCCACCCCACCGTCATCCCATTACATCACTCCCGAAGGCGCCAAGCATTTAGGTGATGAACTAAAGGGGCTTTGGGAACGGCGCAAGGACGTCACCATGCATCTGGCTGCTGCTGCCGCTGAAGGTGACCGCTCAGAAAATGCCGAATACATTTATCGAAAAAAAGAACTCAGGGAGATTGACCGACGAGTTCGCTATTTGCAGAAGCGCATCCCTCATTTACAGGTCGTGACTCAACAGCCCGGCAACAAAAACCAGGTATTCTTCGGCGCGACTGTAACGGTTGAAAATGACGATGAAGAGGAGGCCATCTACCGTATTGTGGGTGCCGATGAAATCGACCCCTCCAAAGGATGGATCAGTATTGATGCCCCTATGGCTCGAGCCCTTCTTAAGAAACGTATCGATGACGAAGTGACTGTCCTTACGCCATCTGGGCCGGCCACATGGTACATTCTGTCTATTGTCTATGAATGAACACGCCAACAAGAACATGGGAAATTCAGAGAATCTTCGCGTTGCCATCGCCCAATTGGATTTCCTGGTGGGCGATGTATTGGGCAACGCCAAAAAGATCCTGGAATCTACGAACACGGCTAGAGACCAGTTAAGCGCGGATATTATTGTCTTTCCCGAACTGACCCTTTCAGGATACCCCCCAGAAGACCTGTTATTTCGCGCCGACTTCCTATTGGAGGTCGAAACCAGCCTCCAGCGACTCGCATCAGAGATTCAAGGTATCACAGCAGTAATAGGATTCCCTGAGCAAAGCCACGATGGCCTTTACAACAGCGCCGCCGTTGTTGAAGAAGGCATCGTCAGTGCGGTCTATCGCAAACAGTCTCTTCCCAATTACGGGGTCTTTGATGAACAGCGTTATTTCAAAGTCGGGCATACCTCCTGCCTATTCAACCTGAAGGGACGCACAATAGGCATTACCATTTGCGAAGACATCTGGCACTCAGGCCCATTAGAAGAAACGGTCAAGGCTGGAGCAGAATTGATCTTGAATCTAAACGCATCGCCGTTTCAAATAGGCAAGGACCTTGACCGCGAAGCGGTGGCAAGAGCGCGCGTCCTTATGGCTGGAGCTCCAATCATTTACACCAACCTAGTCGGTGGGCAGGATGAATTGGTATTCGACGGGGGATCTTTTGTGATGGATGCCACGGGCATGATCACGCAGAGACTAGCCCTCTTTTCTGAACAAATAACCACGGCAGACTTTAGGCTTGGGAACGGTCTCCAACCCTTAGCCCCCAGCAGATCCGGGTCAAAAACCACAGAACTACAGTCCATCTATTCCGCATTGGTCATGGGCGTCAGGGACTACACCCGAAAAAACGGTTTCCAGGGAGCCGTTCTGGGTCTTTCAGGTGGTATTGACTCAGCGCTCACGCTCGCTCTGGCCGTTGACGCCCTGGGCCCGGAATCCGTCGAAGCCGTCCTCATGCCATCCTGTTATACCGCGGAAATGAGCAACGAGGATGCGATCCTTGAAGCAGACGCGCTCGGCTGTCTTTATCACATTATTCCGATTGAACCCGCCTTTAATACGTTTGTCGATATGCTCTCAGAGAGTTTCCGGGGCTTGCCTCAAGACACTACTGAAGAAAATCTACAGGCGCGCTGCCGGGGCATTATCCTGATGGCCATATCCAACAAGAAAGGTAAAATTCTTTTGACCACAGGAAATAAGAGTGAAATGAGCGTAGGTTATGCAACGCTCTACGGCGACATGGCGGGGGGCTTTGCCCCGCTAAAAGATGTACCCAAGATGCTGGTCTATCAATTGTCTGAATACCGAAACTCGATCACCCCTGTCATCCCTAAACGGGTGATCGAACGTCCCCCATCGGCAGAACTGCGTCCCGACCAAAAGGATCAGGACTCCTTGCCTCCTTACCCTGTTCTAGATGCTATTCTCGAACGTTATATTGAATATGATCAATCGATCGCAGAGATCATAGCAGCCGGAATTCCTGAGACTGAAGTACGTCGTATCGTCAAAATGGTAGATAGAAATGAATACAAGCGGCGCCAGTCACCACCTGGGGTGAAAATCAGCCGTCGAGCCTTTGGCAGAGACCGGCGCTATCCTATGACATCGGGTTTTGGCAAAAGCTAACCCTTTCAGTTCAAAAAAGAATTACCCAACCCACACACACATTAGAACCTCTTTATGCATGACATGATCAACTGGCTTATTAATACCATCGGCACTATGGGCTACCCAGGCGTTTTCATCCTGATGGCCATGGAAAGCTCCATCATCCCGATACCCAGCGAACTCGTCATGCCTCCTGCGGGCTATCTGGTTCAGGAAGGCAAGATGGATATGTGGCTGGTTATCCTGAGCGGTACCTTGGGCAGTCTAGTCGGCGCTTATGCAAACTACTTCGTGGCCCGTTACCTCGGAAGAAGACTGGTAATCAAATATGGCCGCTACGTCTGGATCACCCAAGAACACTTTGAGCGAGTTGAACGTTTCTTTCTAAGTCATGGTGAAATTTCAACCTTCGTTGGACGTCTTTTACCCGTAATTCGACATCTGATTTCTATCCCTGCAGGGATTGCCCGAATGAACCATTTGAAATTCACGCTTTACACCACCGTTGGGGCGGGTATTTGGGTGAGCATTCTTGCCTGGATCGGTTTTTTTATTGGCCGCAATCAAGAACTCATCCTGAAGTATTCCCATAGCGCCGTCATCAGCGTCATTGGTTTTAGTGTTGTATTGACGGCTATCTATGTCGTTCTCCACAAGAGAAAACTAAGAAAGGCCTCGGTCGCCGAATAGTTAAGATCCCTTACTGAGTCTCAAATCGAGAACCCGCCATGAATGATACATACGACGCTGCGTCAATCGAGGTCCTATCAGGACTTGACCCGGTCAGAAAAAGACCCGGCATGTACACCGACACCAGCCGTCCTAACCATTTAGCCCAGGAAGTCATCGACAATAGTGTGGATGAGGCGCTTGCGGGCCATGCAAAGCAGATTGATGTCCGAATCATGGCGGACGGCGGTGTTGAAGTCCGTGATGATGGCCGGGGCATGCCCATTGACATCCATCCGGAAGAAGGCATTTCTGGCGTAGAGGTCATCCTTACCAAGCTTCATGCGGGCGGTAAGTTTTCCAACAAGAATTACCAATTCTCAGGCGGTCTTCACGGTGTAGGCGTCTCTGTGGTCAACGCCCTCTCGGATCGACTCGAAGTTGAGGTAAGAAGGGGAGGAAAAATCTATTCCATTGCCTTTGCACATGGGGAAAAGGTCAGTGATCTAATCGAAATAGGCAGCACAAGCAAACGAGACCAAGGCAGCACCGTCCGATTCTGGCCTGAATCCAAATACTTTGACTCGCCCCGAATCGCAGTACCCAGACTTAAATCCTTGCTAAGGGCAAAAGCGGTTTTGTGCCCAGGTCTTCTTATTCGTCTTCGTGACGAACAAACTGATACTGAGGATGCTTGGCTCTATGAAAATGGTTTACCTCAGTATCTGCTTGATCAAATGGGCCCTCGCGAATGTATTCCACAGGATCCCTTCACGGGTTACCTCTCAAGTGCTCAGGAAGCTGTAGAGTGGGCCATTGCCTGGACCAATGAAACGGGTGAACCCGTCAGTGAAAGCTATGTGAATCTTGTTCCAACGGCCCAAGGGGGCACACACGTCAATGGTCTTAGGACGGGATTAACGGAAGCCATTCGAGAGTTTTGTGAGTTCCGAAACATGCTACCAAGAGGAATCAAGATTGCGCCGGAAGACGTCTGGGAACGTTGTCAGTATGTGCTGTCCGTAAAAATGCAGGAACCGCAGTTTTCAGGCCAAACTAAAGAAAGACTGAGCTCGAGAGAATGCGCACCGTTCGTCTCGGGCGTGACCAAGGATGCTTTCAGCCTGTGGCTGAACCAACATCCAAGCATTGGTGAGCGAATTGCAGAACTCATCATTGAAAGCGCACAAAAGCGCCTGAAAGCAAATAAACAGGTCATTCGAAAGAAAATAACGTCAGGACCTGCTCTTCCCGGAAAGCTATCCGACTGCTCGTCACAAGACCTTAATCTCACGGAGCTATTCCTGGTAGAGGGTGACTCAGCCGGCGGCTCAGCAAAACAAGCCAGAGATAAAGACTTCCAGGCCATCATGCCGCTCCGCGGAAAGATTCTAAACACCTGGGAAGTAGACTCAAGTGGTGTACTGGCCTCGCAGGAAGTTCACGACATTAGCGTCGCAATCGGAGTAGACCCCGCCTCAGAGGACTTGAGCGGATTACGATATGGGAAGGTTTGCATATTGGCCGATGCGGATTCGGATGGCAACCACATTGCAACCTTGCTATGCGCCCTCTTCGTTCGCCACTTTCGCTCCTTGGTAGATGCGGGTCATGTTTTTGTCGCAATGCCGCCTCTTTACCGGATCGATATAGGCAAGAACGTCTATTACGCGCTCGATGAAAGTGAAAAGAAGGGTGTCCTGGACCGTATAGAAGCCGAGAAAATTAGGGGTAAAGTGAATGTCCAACGATTCAAGGGACTCGGGGAAATGAATCCATCTCAGCTTCGCGAAACCACCATGAATAGGGATACCCGAAGACTCGTACAACTGACACTTGAGGAAAGTACAGCCACCATCGAGACGCTTGATATGTTGTTGGCCAAGAAACGAGCTTCCGATCGAAAGTCGTGGCTCGAAGAAAAAGGTAACCTTGCAGAAATTTGAGTCCTGCTTGCCCGACTGCATTCCTGACACAACGCTTGTGGAGCCTGTGACCCATCAAAATGAGTTAAAGCTTGTATCACTAAGGATTCTCGAATAAAATGATCGGCTAATTTTTCGGGGCAGTCTCATGACTGCCTTTTCTTTTTGGTGTCACATATTGATGACTACTCATGTAATGCCTACCTACGCCAGACTACCTATCACATTAGATCGGGGGAAAGGTGCTTGGGTATGGGACACAGCCGGAAAGCGCTACTTTGACGCGTTATCAGGTATTGCTGTATGCAATCTTGGCCATGCTCACCCAGCTGTGGCAGAGGCTATTTGTGATCAGGCGGGCAAGCTCGTGCATACCTCCAATATTTACCGAGTAGATCTTCAGGAAAGGCTTGCCGATCAGCTTTGTCATTTGAGCGGCATGGACAATGCGTTCTTTTGTAACTCCGGCGCTGAAGCAAACGAAGCGGCGCTTAAGCTAGCGCGCAAATATGGGCATAGCAAAGGCATTCATAGCCCGAAAGTGCTGGTAATGGAGAACAGCTTCCATGGCAGAACCTTATTTACCCTGAGCGCCACCGGCAACCCAAAAGTACAAGAAGGCTTTGAACCGCTCGTAGATAGCTTCATTAGGGTGCCATACGGAAACCTATCTTCTGCCCATGAAGTTAACGACCCCGACATCGTCGCCATTCTGGTTGAACCCATCCAAGGTGAAGGGGGGATAAGAATTCCGCACGAAGATTATTTTCCAGGGCTTAGAGCACTATGTGATGCTCGGGGCTGGTTGCTCATGATGGATGAGGTCCAAGCCGGCGTCGGACGAACAGGCGCCTGGTTTGGATTTCAACACTCAGGGATACTGCCCGATGTCATGACCTTAGCAAAAGCGCTAGGCAACGGTATACCCATCGGTGCTTGCTTGGCGCGCGGAACTGCGGCAACCGTTCTTACAGCCGGAAAACATGGCTCTACCTTTGGCGGCAACCCATTAGCATGCCGGGCTGGTTTAACGGTCCTCGACACCATTCTGAACGATCAGTTGGTTCAACGCGCACGTGAATTAGGCGAAAGAATCCTGAATGGATTTAAAGAACGTCTGGTTCAAAACTCAAAGGTAATCGAGATTCGGGGCAAGGGGTTAATGATTGGCATTGAGCTAAACCTCGACTGTAGTCATCTGGTTGGTTTTGCCCTTGAAAAAGGTTTGCTTATTAATGTAACGGCTGAACGCACGGTCCGCTTACTGCCACCACTGATCATGAGTGATGATGAAGCCGCACATCTGATCGCATCCGTTTCAGAGCTCATTGAAGAGTACGCGGCCCATTAAAGCGCCGGGAGATTCCATGAAATTACGTCATTTGATCAGCCTTAAGGATTTAAGCTCTAAAGAGTTCAGAGGTCTCATCAAAAGAGCCATTGAACTGAAAAACTCGAATGCCGTTGTTTACGAGCCTCTTAAAAATAAGGTTCTGGGCATGTTGTTCGAGAAATCTTCCACCCGCACCCGAATCTCATTCGAGGCAGGAATGATTCAATTTGGGGGTGGCGCTATCTTTTTATCTCCACGAGACACCCAACTAGGCCGAGGTGAACCCATCGAAGATTCGGCACGGGTCATTTCTCGAATGGTTGACTGCATCATGCTTCGCACAAACCACCATCGCACGGTGGAGCTTTTCGCCGAACACTCAAAAGTTCCAGTCATCAATGGTCTCACCGATTTAAGCCATCCGTGTCAGCTGTTGGCAGATATGCAGACATATTTCGAATATCGTGGTGACATAGAGGGACGTACCGTGGCTTGGATTGGCGATGGCAACAACATGTGTCACTCTTACATAGAAGCGGCTGAACTGCTCAACTTCAAGTTAAATATCGCCTGTCCGGAAGGTTATGAACCCGAAGCCTCCTTTCTTGAGTCAGCTGGGGATCGAATTAAGATCACCAGGAATCCCCAAGAAGCAGCGAGGGGCGCAGACTTAGTCGTGACTGATGTTTGGGCCAGCATGGGCCAGGAAGAGGAGCAAAGCAAACGAGCAGTCGCATTCAAGCATTTTGAAGTGAATGACACTATTATGGCCATAGCTGCTCAAGATGCGCTCTTCATGCACTGCCTACCGGCTCACCGAGGCGAAGAAGTCAGCGCCAGCGTCATGGATGGGAAACAAAGCGTCGTTTGGGATGAGGCGGAGAATCGCCTCCACGCTCAAAAGGCATTGCTAGAGTTTCTTATGGTCGAGTCGAGCCCAGTGCGCGCACTGTAGCCATCAAGAAGCGATTAGCTGAATGATGGGATCAGATGACTAACCGCCTCGCGCTCGGACACAAGCTCCAATTCACTTTCTTTGATCTTAATAGCACTGAACTCATTGATATCTAGCCCTTGAACAATGCTCCAGATACCTCTTTCACTTACCTGCACGGGGAAGGAGTACATCAGCCCTTGTTCTACACCGTAACTACCGTCGCTGGTCACGATCATACTTTTCCAATCACCTTGCGGGGTCCCCTTCACCCAATCCCGCATCTGTTCCAACGCAGCATGGGCGGCTGATCCTGCACTCGATTTTCCACGGGTCTTTATGACTTCTGTGCCTCTATTCTGAACCGTCCCGATGAACTCCTGCTTGAACCAATGTTCACCCACCCTTTCCAAAACCGATTCACCTCCAACCGTAGCATGGTAAAGATCTGGATATTGGGTCGCAGAATGATTGCCCCATACAATGACCCTAGCCACGTCGCTGACGTTACATCCGCACTGAGAAGCCGCTAAACTAACGGCTCTATTATGATCCAGCCTCGACATGGCAATGAAACTTTCACTGGGTAAGTCAGGCGCATTGGTTCTTGCGATTAAGGAATTGGTATTAGCCGGGTTCCCAACGATCAGTACTTTAACGCTTCTTTTGGCCACGGCATTGATCGCTCTCCCCTGAACAGAAAAGATGCCGGCATTCGTTTGCAAAAGATCCTTTCGTTCCATACCAGGCCCTCTGGGACGGGCACCAATCAGAAAAATAAGATCAGCATCTTTGAACGCCACTTCAGGGTTACTGTGACAGGTGACATTATTTAGAACCGGCGAGGCACAATCCTCTAACTCCATGGCCACACCACTGAGGGCACCGATCATTTCGGGCACTTCGAGTAAGCTCAAGTTAATAGGCTGCTCAAAACCCAGCAGATCACCTGAAATAAGCTGAAAAATAAGAGAGTAACTAATCTGGCCAGCAGCTCCAGAGATAGCGATATTGACGGGTGCGCTCAAGGTCCTAACTCACTCGTTGGGTATTAATGCGTCTAATATGTGGAAAAGCTCAAGCGACCCCGTAGCCCTTAGAGGTTAACAAATGCTTGATGGAATCGAGGCTCACCTTTTCTTCATCATAGTCCACCTCTAGGGTCGCTTCTTTAGAAGAGGCCTTAGCACTTAGGACTCCGGCAAGGCTCTGGGCGATGTCTTGAACCGATTTCTCGCACCCACCGCACTTCATTCCAGCTACATTTAAAACGGCTTTACCCATGACATCCACCAATAATTACAAAAGATTTCAACTCACCATCATGGCCGATAAAACCCGCGCCCATAACAATCTCAAATTATGAGCGCATTTTGACATCAATCCGCTTTAAATTGTTAGTGGAACGATCATGTTATTTTTTTACGTTGAAGGGAAATGGCTTTGAATTTGTGCTGTAACTGAGATAGAGCCATATTCGATAGACGTAGTCAGCCACAACCTGACCTATCTTCTGGGCCCGCTGACTTGGTTCAGCTCCGATCACGTGCAGGAATAACTGGACAAGCAGTACAGCCCAAAGTACGAAGCGAACTATACTCAGGATCAGCATATAGACAACGATGTAAAAGAGCCGAATGAAGAAATTACCCGACTCGAAATTAGATGGTTCAACGCTAGACATGCTAAGACTTTAACTATTCATGGTGTTAAATATAAAAAGTAGAGCCATTCAAGTAGCATCACTTGAGAAACACTACATTATCTGGACCGCAAGAATACTCCAATCATGACAGTTCTGTTAATTGAAAACAGCACTTTGTATGACTTCGAGAGATTTTTAGGCCCAATGATCCCGATTACTGGGTTAGCTGGGAGGGAATACACAAGCTTGCCGAAAGTCTCTGCTTTGGAGTAAAACCTATTCCCGACCCATGGAAGATCGAGCAATTAGCTCGAAGGGTAAAGAGAGAAGCGCACCCATGAGACCACAGAGAAAGAAGTCCCGAGGTTGAAATGGCTGAAATCATTCCATTCAAAAAGCCTAAGCTTTCAGAAAAGCACAAGGGCAATACGTTATGTCGAAGTGGCTTCCACAAATGGGCTGTCGACAAAAAAAGGGGGTTCGATGTGAAGCAGGGCAGGCTCGTCACTAGCTCTGTCTGTGTCCGCTGTGGTCAAAAAAAGAATGAGTTACTATGAATGCAGGTGATGCTTTTTAAGAAACTGCTGTAGCCCGTTGTTAAGAAATTCTTCTGCAACCCATTCTTCGGTATCCAAAAGATCACACTGATGGTCTGAAATTAAATAAGCCTCAGCCCTCACTAATTGCCCTGAGTTCAGCTCAGCTAGTATAGGCAATCGGACATAAAAGTCATTTTCAAACTCATCCAAACGTTCCAGCTCTACTTTAGAGATATTCGAGTACAACACGCCAACCGTTTGATGTGTTCCATCGATAGCAGGGCATAAAGCCGGAAATTCCTGACCTCTCAGTCTCAGACATTGATAGCCACGAACTATGGCTTGTTCCGCTCTAGGAAAGCGACCGATCACCGCCTTAATGACCGGTTCAAACATCAAGGACCCATAGGTGAAAATATGGATACCGTCAGTCACCGGGGCAAAACCGCTGCAAAGTCAAGCGCCTGACTTCAGGCTTCAAGAATCTGAGCCGCCAACGATCTAAAGGCCTTACCCCTATGACTCATAACATTCTTCTGATCAAAATGAAGTTCGGCAGATGAGCACCCCAGATCCGGAACTAAGAACAGCGGATCGTAACCAAACCCCCCAAAACCCCGACTCTGATGAAGGATTACACCCTCCCAAACACCTTGGGCTATGACGGGACTGGGATCATCGGCTGATCGCATAAAAACAGCTACGCAACGAAATCGTGCTCTCCGTTGATCGTCAGCAACGCCTTTAAGAGCAGATAAGAGCTTTAGATTATTATTTTCATCGGTAGCATCGACACCTGCGTATCTTGCTGAGTAAACGCCAGGAGCGCCACCCAAGGCATCGACTTCCAGCCCAGAGTCATCCGATATCGCCGGAAAACCTGCATAGCGACAGGCATTTCTGGCCTTGATAATCGCATTCTCAATAAACGTAGACCCCGTTTCTTCAGCCTCAGGAACGCCCATCTCTGATTGAGACAACACTCGGAATCGAGTATCTCCAAGCAAAGACTGGATTTCGCGAATTTTGCCTAAATTATTACTGGCCAAAACAATTGATTTCATGAGGTTCACACCATCAGAGGGCCGTCATAGTAGGGACTTGATGACCTCGCGCTGATGAACCATGAGGTTTTCAATGCCGTGCTTGGCGAGATCTAACATCGCATCCAACTCCTCCCGTCTGAAGGCATGACCTTCGGCGGTCCCCTGGATCTCAATGAATGAGCCTGCATCGTTCATGATGACATTCATGTCTGTCTCGGCCTCACAGTCTTCACTATAATCGAGATCTAAAACGGGTAGACCTTTATAGATACCCACTGAGACAGATGCAATCTGTCCGTGCAATGGATCCACTTTGAGCTTTTTCGCTTTCTGCAAATGATGGATTGCAAGGCTTAAAGCCACATAACCACCGGTAATGGAAGCAGTACGGGTACCTCCATCGGCTTGAATAACATCGCAGTCGATGGTTATGGTTCTTTCACCCAGCGCTTCAAGATTAAGCGCCGCGCGGAGAGAGCGTCCAATAAGACGTTGGATTTCCATGGTTCGTCCGGTCTGCTTACCGCGCGCGGCTTCTCTTCCGGATCGTTCATGGGTGGCGCGTGGCAGCATTCCATATTCAGCCGTGATCCAGCCACCACCTTTTCCTTTCAAGAAAGGAGGAACCCGCTCATCCACGCTTGCAGTACAGATAACTTTAGTCGATCCAAATTCAACTAGAACCGAGCCCTCTGCATGTTTGGTAAAGTGTGGTGTAAGAACAATGTTCCTAAGTTCATCAGGCTGTCGTCCGCTAGGTCTCATCGTTTTGCTCAATTCAAAACGAGGCAGTATAACCGATTCAGCCCACCCAGATTTCCATCGTATTCTCCAGTAAGATTATGGCCACAAAACATAAGTTCTATCTCTTGGGATTTTGTTGTCTAGCGATCCTCACCCAAGTCGCTTTGCAGATCGAAAGAGTGGCCAAATCGATCCCTCAACTGGATGGTTCTTTTAATTTGGAGGGGTTAGAGCAACCTGTAGAAGTTCACTTCGATGCGTCAGGCATACCTACGGTCATGGCTAAAACACGTGATGATGCTTACAGAAGCTTAGGCCTCATTCATGCAAGAGACCGTTTGTTTCAGATGGACCTTGCCAGAAGAAAGATGTCAGGTAGGCTCTCTGAAGTTTTCGGCAAGAAGGCACTGGAAATGGATAAGACGCAGCGCGTCTTTCAGTTTGATTCGGCCGCCCATCGAATATTTCAGCATCTTCCGAAAGACCAGCAAGATCTTCTTGAAGCGTATACAGAAGGAGTCAACGCTTCACTGATCAATTCGAAATCGCTTCCGTTTGAATTCCTAGCACTAAAGTATCAACCTGAACCTTGGAAACCGACCGACAGCATACTTGTCGCTCTCGTGATGTTTCAAACCTTGAGTGATCAGGAGAAGGACGAAAGAATGCTTACCGTCATGAAAAGATCTCTACCGGAAGACCTCTTCAAGTTTCTGACACCAGACAGTGACCCGTATACCAAAACGCTGGTTGGAGGGAACACATCACGAAGACCTGTAACCTCAATTCCGACTGAATCCATCGTAAAGATCATCAGTAAGCAAAAGAGCCCTGAACAAAGCCTCACAAACATCGATGAGGACACCATCAGTTTGGGTTCAAATAACTGGGTGGTTAGCGGCAAAAGAACGCAGAATAATCGCGCAATCCTGGCCAATGACATGCACCTGCCCCTCAATGTGCCAAACACTTGGTATAGAGCGAAGCTAAGCTACGAAACAAGTCACCTATCAGGATTGACGCTTCCAGGCCTACCACTTGTTGTCGCGGGCAGTAACACCCATATCGCGTGGGGATTCACCAATGTCGATGGAGACTTTCTAGACCTAGTCTCGCTGAAATTGGATAAGGAGCACCCGGGGCGCTATCGTACTAGTGCAGGATGGAAAGAATTGGAGTCTCACGAAGAGTCCATTAAAGTGAAAGACGAGCCAACCGTTAACATAACAGTAAGATCAACCATTTGGGGGCCTCTATCTGATGTGCCGCTAATTGGAAATCCAGTGGCGATCCATTGGACTGCACTAGATCCTGAGGCCGTAAACCTCAATATGGTGAACATGGACCAAGCAGAAACACTTTTATCAGCAATAGACATCATGAACCGATCGGGAGCTCCACCACAAAATGTTGTGTTGGCCGATGAACTGGGACATATAGCATGGACCTATATGGGTGCTTATCCACAAAGAATGGGCATGGATGGTAGCGTTAGCGAGGACTGGTCTAACCCACAGCGGGGTTGGAACCACTATATTGAACCCAAAGAACTACCTAGATTGATTGATCCACCTGATGGGATACTGGTCACGGCGAATAATAGGACTCTTGGCAAAAACTATGCGTATCCGATAGGTCACAGTTTCTCGCATAGTTATCGAGCTTATCGAATCAGGCAACTCTTGGAAGCAAAGCCCAACATGGATGAAAAGGATATGCTTGAAATCCAGCTTGATACAAGAAGCGAACCGTTCGATTACTATAGAGACTTGGCCTTATCAATCTTGCATGAGGAAGACCTACACTCTGACCCAGACATGCTTGACGCAGAAGCGTCTATCGCGCAGTGGGATGGTTACATGAATCCCAGCAGTAGAGGAATCGCGCTACTGATCGAATGGAAAGCCTTATTATCGAAGTCGGTACTTTCCCCATTGATGAAGCAGTGCGAAAATACTGCGCCTGATTTCACATATCGCTGGAAGCAATACGAGACGCCGCTAAGGTCACTGATTTCAGAACGAGATGAAAGAACGATTGCAAAATCAATTGCCATGAACTGGAACCAATTGCTTATCAGCACGTTGAGAACCAGTGTTGAGACCTTGAAATCTAAGGCTCACGTAGTATCGATTAGAGATCTTAGATTAGCGGATGTTAACAAGGTGCGCATTGAACACCCATTTAGCCAGAAAGTGCCCATAGTCGGTCGTTTCCTCGATATGCCAGAGATCGATGGAGCCTGTAATTCAATGTGTATTAAGGTATTAACAGGCAAAAATGGGGCTAGCGAACGGATGATCATTTCGCCTAGCCATGAGAGCATGGCGATACTCCAAATGCCTGCCGGGCAATCAGGACATCCCTTTTCCCGTAATTATCGAGATCAACAAGTTTCTTGGGCAAGTGGGGCGCCCACTCCTTTTGAACCAAGCAAGACTGAACATGTGCTTGATCTCCTTCCTATGAATAAAAGGTCAAAACAATAACTATGGATAATGCTGGTAGAGCAACCAGAACCCATAAAATGCGCGTCAAAGGAAAGACCGATAGCCAAACGGTAAACGCCAAGAGTGCTTCATCGATTCGCGTCACTACACTTTTGATCAGTCTTCTGAGTGGTTTATTATTACCCACTAGCCTATGCGCACTGACCTTGAGTGACTATAAGCTCGATGCTACAACAGAAGTACAGTCCTTTGAGGAGGAAGATGAACCGGAGGAGGTAAACGTCGAAGCGCTCAGAAGCTGGGCTCAGCAAAGACGAATTGATCGGGGCGACACTATACTGGAAAACAAAAGCCTACTAGATAGCATGCCGCTGAGACACAAGAAATATTCTTCGTCCAAAAGAAGTGATGACAATCACGTCAAAGGCCGCCATTCAACGCACCGAAAAACTAGCTCACATCCAGATAAAACAAGCAAACATAGAACACATACAGTGCAAGTATCGACAACGAGCCGGACAAAACAAGAGAGAAAGTCTAAAAAAAAACAATGAAGACCTTCATCCAATTCCGGTGATTTAATTAAATATTAAAAGATAAGTGACGTATGGCTAAAAACCCATTTGTGATCCAATACGAAGACTTGCCTGAGGTGATACCGCTTTTTCCCCTGGATAATGCCGTAGTCATGCCAAGGTGTCATCTACCTCTCAATATCTTTGAAGAAAGATATATAAACATGATCTTGGATTCACTTAAAAACGAACGAATCATTGGCATGGTACTTCCTGAATCGGTGGGAAAGAAGAAAACCATATATAAAACTGGAACCGCAGGGAGAATCATTTCTTTTAACGAGAACTCTGACGGGAAGCTGCTGATAATTTTAGAAGGGATTTGTCGCTTTGATATCAAAGAAGAAGTAAGAACGGATCGAGGCTATAGCAAAGCAAAAGTGCTCTGGAACCGATTCAGCGAAGACTACAAGACATCAGCTTGCGGTCTAGTAAAAGAACGGGAAGCCTTTCTTGCTCTACTTAAAGATTATTTTGACAAGAAGGGGTTACAAACAGACTGGTCTTCGTTAACTGAATTACCAACACCTATTCTAGTGAACGCATTAACAGGTCAGTTACCGCTCGAAACCCCAGAAAAACAGGCATTGATTGAATCAATCACCTCAGAAGAAAGATTACATAAGCTGATACATTTACTTGAGTTTGATATTGCGACAAATAGGCCTACCTCTACGCGACATTAGAATGACCACTACAACGTGTCAGTTTGTTTGATATAGTCCAATCTGTCCATGGACGGTATGACATTGACGACAAAACACTCGGTAATATCAACATTCAGAGAGGAGCCCCATGAGTTCAAGCACAAAGTCATGTGAGCAATGCCACTCAAACCGCATTTCTATTGGGAAGACGTTTTACGAATTACCCGCGTGGAGGAGATATGTGGGGGCCATCTTGATCTATCTGCCGTTATTCTTCTCTCTCCCATTCGCAATTGTAGGGGGCGTAATTTTGTGGGCGCACCTGAAAACGCTCGGGGCCAAGAATTTAAAAGGATATTGGGACTTTGTACCGAAAGGTTCGACGCATCGATATTCAAAACTCTCAGATCAGATTACGTTTAAGATGGACATCACTGCCCCTTGGGCGAGCATGAAGCTGTTCTGGGCATTTAACTGTAATTATTACTGCCCACTCAGCGTAGGCTTATACGAGTGGTCTGCCTATCTGGTTAAGACAGTAGAGAACTTCTGGTGTCCGTTCTTCCATGAGAGAAAAAGCGGATACACTGAATCTTCAATAGACAAATCATACTGGCATATTCTTCCAGAAAACGAAGCAAAACTGCATCCAGAAGATAGAGAATGTGGTATCTGGAATGACGAAGCCGATAAAGATTCAAAATAGCTAAGGACATAAA
>Ga0316221_1000351_pt1 | contig 62472 bp, 91 predicted proteins | sample TBH18007metaG_FD_206003 | JGI IMG/M metagenome (GOLD analysis project Ga0316221, IMG submission 206003) | Freshwater microbial communities from Trout Bog Lake, Wisconsin, USA - TBH18007 | ecosystem: Environmental > Aquatic > Freshwater > Lake > Hypolimnion/Profundal zone | place: USA: Wisconsin... | reverse complement strand
ACATTTACTAGTAACATATACGATTCTGTTATCCAAAGTTTCTATGGAAATACATTAGGAGTCAATCCTTATGATATTAACATTGATGGCGGATCATATGTAAACACTTTTAACAGCCATGCACCTGAAGAATTAGTTCCGGGCCGTATGTTTGATAGTTTAAATTTAACTGTATATGATACATCTGGCTTAGATTATAGACTATTCAACAATATGACAGGTAACGTACAATCATATAGAATTGCAAAAGCCAATGTAACAACATTGTCCAGCAACCTACACTTAACAGACAGTACAATCTCTGTGGTTAATGCTAGTATATTACCGTTGCCAAGTATTGCTCAAAATACTCCAGGTGTAGTGTTTATCAACGGTGAGAAGATTACATACTGGAGAAACTACGCACTTGAAACACAAACTCCATGGACTGCAAATGCTGTCATTGCTACTAATACGTTAATTAGCTACAGTGGAAATACCTATATTACAATTGGTAATGTATACGGTTTGTTGTTTGCTAACATTGCAGCAAATGTGCAACAAGTAAGTATAAACACACTGGCACAAATTCGACGCGGGGTTGATGCAACATATTCGCCTGCTATCCAATTAGCAACGAGTCGTGTTGTTGATTCAAGTGTACAACAATTAATTCCAAACTCAACGATTATTTCATCTTCTACAACAGGAAATGTCGTTTATTCAACATCTGCATCTACCGCAGTGAGTTACGGATTAACTTTAAACTTGCCACTGAGTGCCAACTGTGGTGATATTATTACACAAAGAGATATGACTTCAAATGTAGTGACTGCTACTATGCGTGTACTGGAAACTGTTACAACTGCTAATGTAATTCCGGTTATTATTCTAAGTGGCGCAGTCAATGGACCTGTATTCTACGACGACGGAATTGGATTTGACGAAGAATTATTTGATAACACGTCTGCATCGGCATTCGTTAACGGGGTACAAACAACCAGCTACATTAAAGGTGTGTATATGTTAGGCAATCCTGCAAACATAGCAACCCCAGGATTAATAACTACCAGCGGTGCAATAACAGTTCTAGTAAATACAGCAATATCTGTTGGTAACTGTTGGTACACACCAGGAACCGGCGTTCCTGCAAACGGATTTGGATTAGATGCAAGCACAACCGCACAAGCTACCTTCTTACTAGCTAGTTTAGGATTTGTTGCAACCCCAGGAACTACACCATGATAAATACTGATAACAACCAAACAAAATTAGAGGAAAACGCAGTGGAAAATAAACAAAAACGCCCAGATGAACAGTCTGGAATCTATGTACGTGGTCATATTAAGATTTTTGACCCAGTATCAAAGGAAGTCTTCATTGACAAACCTAATGCTATCCACTACGAAAACTTTAGTGTTGCTTTGGCTAGTGCCATTGCAGATAAAGGACAAAACTTTATCTATGAAATGGACTTTGGCAATGGCGGTACAAGTGTTGACCCTACTGGGATTATTACTTACTTGCCTACTAATACTGTGGGTCAAAATGCCAACTTATATAATCCTACTTATAGTAAGATTGTTGATGATACAGCTATTGCTAACCCAGATCCAGTTAATAATAAAATGACTGTTACGCATATTCCTGGCACAGTTTATACAGACATCTTGGTTAGTTGTTTATTAGATTACGGCGAACCAAACGGCCAAGCAAACTTTGACAACAGTCAAAATTTAAACGGTGAATTTGTGTTTGACGAATTGGGTCTACGTGGTCGTAGTGTAGATGGCACAAGCGGTTTAACTTCAACTGGGTTACTATTAACTCATGTTGTATTCATGCCAGTACAAAAATCCCTAAACAGATTAATTCAAATTGACTATACCGTGCGAGTTCAAACATTAACTAATTTAAGCTCACAAGGATAATAGACAATGAGTTATATTATCAACTTAACCAGTGGTAACGTTTTTGCAACAATTCAAGACGGAACCACTAATACCACAACCGGTCTAACATTAATCGGCCGTAACTATAGCAGCTACGGTGACTCACAAAACGAAAACTTTGTAAAGCTACTAGAAAACTTTGCAGACAATGTTCCGCCTACGCAGAGCCAATTGGCATTAACGCCATTGATTGGAACATTATGGTACGATTCCGTTGGAAAAAGATTACGTGTATATGATGGATTAAACTGGGATTCGGTTAGTGAACGTTATGTTGCTAATACAGCTCCAACATCGGCTACATACACTCTTAAGAGCGGCGACCAATGGTGGGACTCAGTTAACTATCAACTAAGCACATGGACAGGTAGTGCATGGCAATTGGTAGGCCCTGCCTACACAGCAAGTGAAGGCAAGTCTGGCGCTATCGTTGAAACCTTGCTTGATAATCATGGTGGAACTCACACAGTAGTAAGCGACTACACAAACGGCAATCTAATTGCTATTACTAGTCACGATTCGTTTACCCTGGCCAGTCAGTACAATGGATTTGCTGTTATTGCTGACGGTATCAATGTGGCCAATAATGTTGTTATAAGCGATAATCTATCTGTTGGTGGAACAACCACCTTGACAGGTGATACTACAATTAATGGACAAGTAACATTAAGCCCAACGGATTCTGGATCTGCATTAGTTCCTGGATCAGCTAATGCATACAGTATTGGATCTACGACACAACCATTTAAAGACGTATTCCTGGGCGGCAACGTAGTCATGGGATATGCTAATGTACATTTTACTAGCAACAATAATTTAGTATTTCATAACCATGCATACAAAGGAAACATTGATGCATACGTGAATTCCACGCTTGGAAATGTTAATGCAATGCATGTGGATGGTAGTTCTGGATTAATTAGTGTATTTGCTGACCCACAACAACCTGCACAGATCAGCACTAAAAATTATACAGATACTAGTGTAGCAGTAGTTAATGCCGCACTTAACACTACAGCCGGACTTATTAATGCCAATGTAACTGCATTAACTTCCAATGTAAATACCAACTTTGGTATTATCTATGCAAACATCGCTAGTCTTCAACTTGGACTAGCAACAGAAACAACAGCTCGTGCCAATGCTATTGTTACCGCAACTGCTACAAAAGCAAATATTGCAAGTCCTGCACTTACAGGAACCCCAACTGCGCCAACACCAGCATTTGGAGATGCAACTACAAAACTTGCAACTACAGCGTTTGTGGCCAATGCTATATCTAGCTCTGCGTTTAATTATACAGTTTCCACCTTACCCCCAAGTGGTGGTAATCCTGGTGACTTCTGGTTCCAAGTAGGATAAGCAATGGCAATTGAACCACGCGGCATTTTTGTTAACCAACCCGACGGAACATGGGTTGAAGTATTACAACCCAAAGTTAAACAAAATTCAACATGGGCTAACGTTAGATACGGTTACACAAAAGTTGATGGCGATTGGAAATTATTTTTCCCTGCGAGCGGAACACAAGAATTTACTGAACCCGGCACATATACATTTACAGTCCCTGGCGGAATCTATAGCATTACTTTAGACGCCACTGGCGGTGGCGGTGGTGGCGGCGGCAGCACTGGACCAGCAAATAGCAATTCAGGACAAACGGTTGTTGATGGTACTACAGTAATTCCGGTTCAGTATTCCAATTTTGCAAACAATTCAGGGTTAAGTTTAGCCGTAGTAAATGAAGTAGCTTCATTATATACTACATCTGGATTAATTTCGGGTGTATATGGATTAAATAGAAAACCTGAATCTGGTGGCTTGATTTATTGGATTCAACAATATATTATTCATGGCAATAGCTTATCGGCCATTGCTCCTTTGTTTAGTGCCGCAGCAATAGCCGAAGGTAGTGGCAATGATTACATAAATGCTACGCAAGGTCCAGCTGGTAACTTACCGTTTAATGCTGGACCGTATCAAGGCGATTTTCTTGATATACCAGATCAGATAATTACTAGCTATAAAGACATAAATGATAACGGTGGCAACACAGGCGGCTCGGGAGCAGGAGGAGCAAGCGGATTCTTTAGTCAAAATAATACAATGACTGTAGTGCCCGGTGAAACAATAACAATAGTAGTTGGTACAGGTGGTCTTGGTGGGCATATTGCTGGCAACGGACAACCCGGCAGTCAGACATACGTAGTTGGGCAAAATGGTTCGCGTATTTTCTCGGGCGGCCCCGGCGGTAATGGAAATCACGGTGTTTATATACCTCCACCACCACCCCCTCCACCATATGTTCCACCCCCACCCCCACTACCGCCATTTGTGTATCCACCGCCACCACCACCCCCACCCCCATATGTTCCACCACCGGTGGTTCCTCCTGTAGTGGTTCCTCCTGCACCTACACCCCCTCCTGCACCAATTCCTGAACCACCACCACCAGCAGATAGTGGTTCAGGCGACGGAACTGGTCCTGGTAGCAGCGATGGTGGAGAAGGCGACGGGAACGGAGACGGCTCGGGCGATGGTTCAGGCGATGGCGGCGATGGCGGAGGCGGCGGAGGCGGCGCAGGCGGCGATTAAAATAATTTCCCGGGCAACTTGTTACGTAAATAATAACAAACCCTGGAAATTATATGTCTACACTAACCAATTTTTTAGAATTGCCCCGAAAATACAAAAAACAGCAAAATATATCAAAATTTGATTACCATGCTGTTTTTGATATTTCAACCTATCGTATTGTTTCTGTTTCGCGTAATATATCCAGTGTTAAAAAAATTAATGACAGTATCCTAAATACTGGACTATTCCTGTTTTTAAATAACTATTCATTACCTGCAGATTTTAATAATCTGGCTCCGTACTGTTCCCAAGTTAACGATCCCTATGGGCAATCCTCTATCAGTAGTTCAACTACAGTACTAAACGACGACGATTTGGAATACTACGCTTTGATAACAGAAAAAGGGTTCGCACTTGAGTATCTACTAAACACTATAGCAAATCATCGTAGACGACAATATTCTAGTACTATATTACAATACGAAGTTTATGCAATGAAACACCAAGAAGCACAACGAGTATTATCAACAGGCGCAACAGAATTAGATGAGCTTAACTATCCGTTTGTGACGGATTATGCTCAACTTGAAAACTTGTCTCTAGTAGAATCGGCAAAAGAAATATCCTTCCAGCATAACTTATTCTATACAAAAATGTCAACGATAGAATCGATGAGATTGCGTTATAGTAAACAGATAATTGAATGTGATAACATTACTCAAATACCAGCTATTGTAGCAGATTTCTTAAACCGGAGTCGTTTGTATGCAATATCCTAAGTTAAATTGGTATTACAGTATAGACTTAGTAACAGATACTACCAACAAACAGTATAGAGATCTTCCGGGATTTGCTAATTACAAAGATATACATAAATTTTTTGCAGCCAATTTAAGTTTAACAGACAGATATCAAACAACTCAATTACCTATACAAACCAATATACTTGATGTTTGCAAACCGCCAGCATTTGTTAAACAAACCTTAGAGTACGACGAAATATGTTTGTTTCGTGCCAAGCAGTTAATGAATCATGCTATTAATACAAATAGAAAACTGTTTATTATGTACAGTGGGGGAATTGATTCATCTGCAATTATTTGCAGTTTTCTATTGGCATGCACCCCAGACGAAATTAAAAATAATATTGTAGTGGGATTGTCAGAATCCAGTATTAAAGAAAATCCTATACTATACAAAAAATTCATAGTTGGTAAATTTGAACGAGTTTCAAGCAATGTATTTTCGTACTACCTGGGGCATCCTGATTATATTACTATCAATGGGGAAGGTAACGATCAGCTATTTGGATCAGACCTAATACAAAGTTTGACTCTCAGATTTGGAGAAGGAATATTACATACACCTCGCACTGATGCAATCATATACGATTGTTTTAATAATGGATCTATATCTGCAAAGACCTGCGATAAATTCATTGAAGTATTTAACAAGGCAACTAGCCGCGCCCCTGTTGGTATAGATACAGTATTCCACTATTTTTGGTGGATTAATTTTCAATACAAGTGGCAAAATGTTTATATGCGTATGTTGTCATTTGCCAAGGCTGAAAACGTCAGCGCAATTAAACCAAATGATAATTATTTTTCGTTTTTCCAAACAGACGAGTTTCAGTTGTGGACGTTAAATAATACTAACAGCTTAATCAAAGACACATGGAAATCCTACAAATATGTATGCAAGGACTTTATCTATTCTGTTACTAACGATGCTAACTACCGAGATAGAAAATCAAAGTTTGGTAGTCTTAGCCAAGTGACAATGTATAAGCCAGTATTTCATACTATTGATGAAAACTTTGTACCAAGCAATACCCCAGTAGATACAGCATATTGGAATATGCAGAATGATTTTATTTAATGACTATACAAACATTTGAAAATTTCTTACCTGCACAGTTAATTGAAGGAGTAGCAGATCAGATAGACAGTATTGGACATCGTTACGGGTGGAAGTCTAATCCTAAATTTGACCAATATCACTGGAATTGCGATCTAGCCAAAACAGGCGGTATAATGAATGGCATAGACATATCTGCAGAACTTGATGGGGTAGCATTGGAATGCTGGCGCCACATACAGCAAAACTATTTCCCAAATACAGTATTGTTACGTTGTTATTCAAATGCACATACCTACGGTGTTGAAGGATATCCGCATACAGATTCTCGTAGACCCCAAGATCAAACCATTGTGGTGTATCTAAATAAACAATGGCGCAGAGAATGGGGCGGAGAAACAATGATATACAATGGGCAGGATATTGCTAATGCAAGTTTGCCGGCATACAATCGTGCTATAAGTTTTCCCGGGATGTCTTGGCACACAGCTCGGGGTGTATCTAGAGTATGTAAAGTGCTACGAACTACGTTGATGTTTAAATTTGCTCCTGCTGATAGCGACCCAACGAGAGATAAAATACAACAATTTTTACAATCACTTGGTACAGATACCAAAGCACATTCAGGTCGTACACTTTTTGTTCACTTGTTATCAGTATATGACTTATTAAAATTAGCTGGGCAAGATGAAATTACATGCTGTGCTGGCGCAGTCCATAGTATTTTTGGAACAACTGCATTCACTGATCAAACACTCACATTGGATGATCGTAAACAAGTAATTGATATAGTTGGCGCACGTGCCACTGAACTTGCTGCAATATTTTCACGTTTAGATAGACCATTGGTATTAGAAAATTATTTAACTACAGGTGCAAGTACAGGATTCAACGACGAAACAACCCGCATTTTATGCGCTATTGAGGGAGCGAATTTATACGATCAAAAAGCACTAACTTCGTACCCAAAATTAAAGGAATTTTGGAATAATATTTTTAAGTATGACTGTTAAAAGCAATGGTTATTTAGTGATAAGTAAGTAATAATAGGAGATTATATGTCAGGAGTTAATAATCCAGGTCACCCGGGCTCGGGACAAAATGGCGGAGAAGGCGGTGCCACACCGTTTGGTGCAGGCGGAACACCTTCTATGACTGATGGAAATAATGCAACAGGCGCAGGCGCAGGTGGCGGCGGTGCAGGAGATACTATTTCTGCAATAGGCGGCAACGGCGCCAACGGATACGTAAAAATCTACTGGGGTCCAAATAATGACCCAAATTGGGTTACCTAATAATAATCCGTTTTTGATAAGTATACTATAAAGAGATATAAAAATGGCATATACAATAACAAAAAGCGATGGAACAACATTAACCACTATCAATGATGGCGGATTAGATACTGTATCATCTAGCTTGCAATTACCCGGTCCTAATTTTGTAGGATATGGACAAAAACTCAATGAAAATTTAGTATACCTACTAGAAAATTTTGCATCTAATACAGCACCTAGTGGAACAAATTTACAAGGGCAGTTATGGTTTAACAAAAGTAACCAAACATTAAACGTATTTACTAATCAGGGATATTTACCCGTTAATGGTATTATTATATCTGGTACACAGCCATCAAACGTTAACGCTGGCAACACCTGGTTTAACACATCGACTAATCAATTCTCACTATATGACGGAACCAATTGGAATCTAATTGGCCCAGTTTATACAAAAGCTCAAGGAGTAAGTGGTGCAATACCAACAGTAGTTGCTGATGCAGTATTAGTGGGTACCACACATAACATTTTACAATTACAATACGGTAATACAGTTTTTGCCACCATCAGTGCAGATCCTGCATTTATGCCAACACCGGCAATTCCTGGATTTACTACAATTAATTCTGGTATTACTATTAATAACACAATTACTAATCCTGTTATTAACACCAATGTTCTTGGTAACTTGACCGGTAATGTTACTGGTAATTTAATAGGTACCACGGTTGTTGCTAGTACGTTGGCTGGAAATTTAACTGGAAACGTTGTTGGTAACGTAACCGGTAATGTTGTAGGCACAACTGTTACCGCAACTACACTGACAGGTACACATTTTGGTAACGTATATTCCACAATTGGTATTATTAATAATCTTACTTCGAGTAATATTTTAGTCACTGGCGGAAGTATTAGCGGATTGGCCTCCTTGAATACAGGCACCTTAACAACTGGTGCAATCACAGGAACAACTGCAATCTTTACTGGTGCTGTTACATCATATAATTCAGTACTTAACGGTGCACCAACTGCAACTACTGCTGCTCCTGGTACAAATACTTCACAGGTTGCTAGTACAGCATTTGTTCAAACTGCTATTACTCTTGCAACTAGTTCACTAGGAACAATGTCAACTCAAAACGCCAATGCTGTTGTAATCAGTGGCGGGTCCGCACAAAATTTAACAACATTATCGGCGTCAACTGGAGCTGTTACTAACTTAACATCAAATGTTCAAACTGTTAACTACTCAAACGTGGTAAACTTGTCAACGGCCAATGCGTTAATCACTGGTGGCAATATCAGTAGCATTGTAAATCTTGGTGCAACTAATTTAACAGTGACAAAATCTACAGTTGGTACAGAAGTTGTTGCTAATTTCTCTACCGGCAATGCTCAAATTACCGGTGGTAACATTACCGGTGCTACTAGCATTAGTGCAACTAGTGGAACATTTACTAACATTACCACAGGAGTTATTACTGTCACAGGTGGTAACATTAGCGGAACAGCAGTTTCAAATACCACATTGTCTAATGTTAATGTAGTGGGTTCTACAGCAACTACTAAAACCTACAGCGATAATAGTACCGCTATTGCTACTACGGCATTTGTACAAAGTTCTGTGCCGGCTGGTGTTATTTGGATGTGGAATAGTTCAGTTAACCCAATTCCAACAGGTTTCCAACTTTGTGATGGTACAAATAATACTCCAGATTTACGTGATAGATTTATTGTTGGCGCCGGCGGCCTACTAGCCAACGGCGCAACTGGCGGCGTAGGGTTATCAACATTAACTATAAACAATTTACCCTCGCATACTCACGCAGTTAGTCTAACAGGAACTTCTGCAACAGGTGGCGGACATAGTCATACAGCAGTATCGAGCTCGTCGGTATCAGACCCAACCCATGCACATATTTTCCCTGGTGATGATCAGCTGATATTTGCCGCAGGGTACGCAGGGTGGGCTGGCGCAAGTGCTGGCGGATTCCCGTATGATGCAGTATCGCAACATGCTGGCGGAGCTCAAATGTGGTATACTACAGAAGCTTCTACAGGTATTACAGTAGCAACAGCAACTACCATCAGTTCTGTGGGCGATCATACACACGGTGTTACCCTAGCTGGGACAACAAGCCCTACAGGTAGCGGAGCATCATTTGAAAATCGTCCTCCATTCTATGCCCTATGTTTCATACAGAAGATGTTCTAAACAATGCATAAATATAACAAGCATACAAGGATAGAGCATGTCTTATACAATTAATTTAACCAATGGTACATCACTAGTTCCGGGCGGATTGTCCGACGGTACAGTTGATACTACGCACTCAAGTTTAACTCTAATCGGCCGCGATTATGCCGGTTATGGTCAATTTTTAAACGAAAACTTTGTGTATCTGTTGGAAAATTTTGCCAACGGGGCAAGTCCAGCAAATCCTTTAAAAGGACAATTATGGTGGGACACTACTAATAATATTCTACGTGTTTGGTCCGGCGCAACATGGAAGATTAGTACTGGTGCAACATCGGGTAATACAGCCCCCGGTGATCTAAGCGCACTAGGCGGCGATTTATGGTTTGATACAGCAAATCAACAGTTAAAAGTATACTCTGGAACAGCATGGATTGTAGTTGGACCTGCTGCTACATCGGCTACAGGTAATACTGGTGCTGTACCTGCGTTGATGAATGATACATCATCTGCATCACACATTGTTATTCAGTTTACAATCAATGGCACAATTTATGCTATTTTATCCAAGGATATTTTTAGTACAACAGTACCAGGATTCAATTCAATTGGTGCCGGCCTAAATTTCAGTACTACTGCATCTCCAGCATGGGGATTAAGTACACAAGCAATAGCTGCAACACCAAGCACATTGGTTCAAAGAGATACAGTTGGAAATATTAACGTTGTTGGTATTACTGCATCTGGTGCCATTTCTGCAGGATCTATTACAGCCACTACAATTAATTCCCCAAGCGGAACTGCAACATTTACTGGCAATTTAAACGGTAACGTAATTGCAACATCAGTTACATCTACAACAATTCAAACTCAGGGTATCAACGCTAGTTCGGGATACACTGGTACAATATTAACAGCAAGTCAACCAAACATTACAACTTTATCTGGCTTAACATCGGTTACTATCAATGGTAGTGCAACATTAAACGGTGTTGCGATTGCCACAGTTGGGGGTAGTGCTAGTTTTAGTTCTATCAATAGTACCCCAATTGGCAACGCTACTCCAAGTACAGGTGTGTTTACTACTGTAACCGCAACTACAAGTATTCTTCCGGTATCAAACGTAGCAGTAAATATCGGTAGTGCGTCTGCTTGGTTTAATAACATTTATGGTACTGCTATCCACGCTCAATACGCCGACTTAGCAGAACGCTTCCATGCCGATGCAGAATATGCTCCTGGTACCGTTGTTGAAATGGGCGGAGCCAACGAAATCACCAAAGTGGTAGCTGAATTAAGTGATAAAGTGTTTGGAGTGATAAGTACTAATGCTGCATACTTAATGAACTCTGGTGCAGGTGAAGATGCAACACATCCACCGATTGCTATGAGCGGGCGAGTTCCTGTTAGAGTAGTTGGTCTTATTAACAAAGGTGATCGTTTAGTGAGTGCTGGTAATGGGTTAGCCCGATCAGCACTAGTATCAGAATTAACCCCATTCAATGTGATTGGACGTGCATTAGTTGACAAGACTGAAGCATCTGAGGGTATAATTGAAGCAATAGTTAAAATTAATTCATAGGAATAAAGAAAAATGGCGTATTCATCAGGCGGGCTAATTGCCGCAACAGACTACAATGGCTTTGTTGGAGCAAACCCAGTAACTGGTTCTGGTAGTATCAACGCAGTATGGGGAATCGGAAACGGACAATACGGATACGGACAAACCGCGGTTACTCAAGCTGCTGCTTCTGCAGGATTAATTACTGCTACACAATGGGCATCATTGATCAACACTATGAATAGTGTTAGTACTCACCAAAGTGGTAGTGGATCTGGATTAACTATCCCAACCACTGGCGCAACTGTTACCTATTTAAGTGCGCTTAGTACAAACCTTGGTACTTATTATACCAACGCTTTAAGTGCAGCAACCAACGGTGCAACCACAACTGGTTCAGTTATTGCTGGTACAGCAATTACAGCCACTAACAATACCACATACGGCCCAACAACATTTGCAACACGCACAGTAACATTTGCATCAGGAGATGCTGCACGTTACTTCTTTAATGCAGGCGGCAAATTAAATTTAGTTATCACCGGTGTAGTCAACGGTGATAGTACTGCTCGTAGTACTGACGCAGTAAACACAATTCTTACATACTTTGGCGGCGTGTCAGCATTCAACGCAACTACAAACGGTGGACGCACTGGTACTGGTGGTACAGTAACTACTAATACCACAGCATTTGGTTATTATAACTTAACTACAACTTCTACACAGATTTGTAAGATAACTACAACTAGTGCAACTTACACAGGCGACTACGTTGCATTAAACGTATTTTCAAACGGTGTTAACTTGGCCGGACACGGCGACGCAGGTAGTGTAATCTCATTTGCATTGTCTTACTATTCAGCACACACTAGTACAACATCCGGTTTATATGGCAGTTCTGGAGACACGTTAAACGTAACTCCAAGTATGCGTATTGACATTGTATATCCAGAATCAACCAACTTAACATCAAGTTGGGGAACTCCAACAGTCGCTTAATCCATTTTGAGTTGACCTTAAGGGTGTAGTATAGTATAATTGCTATCTACACCTTTTATTCTATTATGAGCGAACTCGAAAAACTTACAGCTGAAATTAAATTAGCAACTGATTACCAGATTAATAAACGTATCCTGCGTGAGAAGATCCAAACGGACTTGCACATAGCACACAAGGGAGGCTTGTTTAAGATTACTCCCGAGCTGTTGGCATTTATGCAGGGTTGGCCCATTGATGATATGTATTTAGAAGATACATATGGCAATCCTATACAAATTGATCGTCATGTATTTCTAGTAATAGCCCAACAACACTATCAAAAAGTAATGAACACGTGGCATCAACAACATGAAGAACTCAAAAAAATCCGCCGAGTCTAAGGGTGTTGTAGTATTTGCATTTAACACACACATAGACTACGTTGCTATAGCTGATCAGACTAGTCGTTTAATTGCACACTCTCTGAACTTACCTATTACGTTGGTCACTGACAACGATAGTGACCCTAAGTTTGTATACGATAATATCGTACGCATCAACAATAATGATGGAAATAATTTTATAGGTAGTGATACAACAAAACAGTGGCGAAACTTTGGCAGATACCTAGCATATGACCTGAGCCCGTACGATAACACTATTCTTATTGACACAGACTACCTTGTATTAGATGATAGCCTTCTTACATTATTTAAAACAGACTTTGATTATCGGCTAATGCATCATAATCAAACACCTGCAGGACCTAGTCCAGAATCAATGGGCGAAACAAGTTTGCCATTTGTATGGGCAACTGTAGTACTTTTTAGAAAGACAGAACGTGCAAGATTATTTTTCAACCTTATCGGCCGCATACAAAGAAACTATTCGTACTATCGTGCCTTATACAATGTTCGCGAAAGAAATTACAGAAATGATTATGCTTTTGCTATTGCTAATTGTATTATCAGTGGCTACACGTTAAACGAACAGCAAGGAATTCCTTGGACAATGTTTACCATAGAAAAAACTATTAACCGCATAATGCTCACAGACAATTTTATACAAGTCTATCACGACGGCGAAGCTACCATGGTACCATACCAAAACATACACGTGATGGATAAAGAATACCTACAGAGTAGAGACTTTGAACAAGTAGTGGAGGCCATCTGTGAGCCAGCATAAAGAACAACAAGGTTTTGTAACCTTTGCTATCAACAACACAGATACCGATTACTTAGAACTTGCATACTTGCAATGCCTAAATGTTAAGGCAACACAGAAGCACAACAAGTATGCGGTCTTGGTTGATACAGAAACATTGAACTCGGTAACTGATCGACAGCGTCGAGTATTTGATTACATTATTGAATTAGATAATGTAAGTAGTGAACACGCAGATGGATCTATATATGCCTGGAGCAAGGAACCTGATGTTTTTCGCAAAACTCCGTTTAAAGAAACTATCAAGTTGGAAGCAGACTTGCTGTTTACTAGGTCAATTGACCATTGGTGGACGGCATTTAGATTACGTAATGTTTGTTTAAGTACAGGCGCACTAAATTATCGTTCGTTAAAAAGTGATGTGCGAAAATATAGAGAAGTATTTGATGCCAATCAACTGCCTGATGTGTATAATGGCCTGATGTATTTTAGATACAGTCAAGAAGCTGCGGCCTTTTTCAATCTAGCCGGGCTTATTTTTCATTACTGGGCGGACATATCTAAAGAGTTAAAGACATGTGAAGATGAACCAAGCACAGATGTTGTATATGCTATAGCCGCACGGATACTAGGAGAAGAATTAGTAACTATGCCTAGCATGGACTTTATTAACTTTGTGCATATGAAATCTGGATTTAATAAATGGAGTGATGCACGTAGTTGGATAGAAACTGTTATGGCTGAACACGACGGCGATGTTATTCGAATTAACAATATAAATCAACTCAACCCTGTACATTATCACGAAAAGACCTACGCTACTCACGAACTAATCAAATACTATGAATCCAGAATACCTAGCTGAATTACACGCACTAATCAAATTACCAGTGCAACCAACTATTGAATATCGGTTATACTATAATCAATTTGGCGAAATAACTATGGGGTCAATGACCATGGATACGTTGACCACGGATCCGTATGTTATAGTTACTCAGCAGGAATACGATCGGTATTTTGATTACAAAATAGTTGCTGGAAAACTTAAAAAGATTGACCATGATGCTGGTTATCGTGTAAAATTACAAAAGTCTAATAATGGTTATTGCGTAGTTAAAAACCACGCAGGATTATTGCTGGAACCCGAAGATACACACACAACAATAGAATACTATGCCCACAGAAATAATTGATGTAGCAGACTTAGACTGCATTTACTTGACCTATGATGAACCTAATAAAGAACAAAACTGGATACATATACAAAATATGGTCCCTTGGGCAAAACGAGTGGACGGCGTTAAGGGTTCAGATGCTGCACATAAAGCAGCCGCTGATGCGAGTGACAGTGATCGCTTTGTACTTATTGACGGCGACAATATTCCAGATCCTGCTTTCTTCAATCTCCAACTCACATTAGATGATAATAACCGAGATTGTGTATTTCGGTGGAAAGCTCGTAATATCGTTAACGGCCTTTTATACGGTAACGGGGGAATGAGTTGCTGGACTAAAGACTTTATCTACAATATGCGTACACATGAAGCAACGGATGGCACAGCAGAGAACGATGTAGAGTTTTGTTTTTATCCTAACTACTGGGCAATGAATGATTGCTACTCAACTACATTCCCTAACGCTACTCCTTTCCAAGCATGGCGAGCCGGCTTCCGTGAGGGTGTAAAGATGGCATTAGACCGTGGAGCAAAAATATCTGCAGCAGAATTTGAAAAGCGAGTTCATGGTCGCAACTATGATCATTTGTGTGTTTGGCAAACAGTAGGAGCAGATGCAGACAATGGTTTCTGGGCTATATACGGAGCACGTCTTGGCACATACATGATGATGTTAGAAGGATGGGATCATCGTCAAGTACAAGACTTTGACACGCTTGCTAAGTTGTGGGAAGTATTTAAAGATGATGATCAAGATGCATGTAGACGTATAGGCAGTACGCTACGCACACGCTTGGGATTGCCTATTGTAGACATGGACGCAGAAGAAAGCAAATTCTTTAAGCATCATTACAAAGCAGTATTTAAAAACTTAGGACCAATGGCACGTGAGTAAATCAGATTTTATGGCATCGGCAGAGTTTATGAAGGACAACTTAGGTCCTGCACTCTGTTTAGCCAAATGGAAGCAAGTAAGCCTGCACTTACCAACAGGACTTAATAACTCCTGTTACCATCCGCCACTACATCAAATTGATGCAGACGCACTTAAAGACAATCCTGGCGCATTACATAATACTGAGCATAAGAAACAACAACGTGTTATCATGCTCAAACAAGAAAAACCTAGTGAGTGTAGTTATTGTTGGAATATAGAAGCACACGGCCAATTAAGTGATCGTCATTATAGATCCGGTGAGCCCTGGGCAGCAAGTGATTACGATGCAATCATAAACAGTACCGGAGAAGAAAATGACGTTATTCCTAGTTATGTGGAAGTTAATTTTAACCACGCTTGCAATTTGTCTTGTAGTTACTGTAGCCCGCAGTTTAGTTCAACTTGGCAAGCAGAAGTTGATAAGTGGGGAGGATATCCTACAAGCACTATTCATAACGATAGCAGTCACTTTACTGGTCGTAACCGTCCTATACCTAGTCGCGACACCAATCCCTATGTTGATGCATTTTGGCAGTGGTGGCCCGAGCTGTACCCAAAACTAAAACATTTCCGTATGACCGGTGGTGAACCGCTAATGGATAAGAATACATACAAAGTATTTGACTATGTATTAGCATTACCCAATCCCGAACTACACTTAAACGTAACCAGTAACTTTAGTGTGGAGCCAGCATTAATGGAGAAGTACTTAGGTTACGTTAAGCAACTTTGTAATACCCAAATTGAACACTTCATGCAGTTTGTTAGTTTGGATTCCGGAATTCCTGCACATGCCGAATATATCAGGCACGGGATGAATGCAAATCGTGTGGTCGACAACGTAGAACGTTTCTTAACAGAAATTCCATATCGCAATAGTTTGACATTTATTATTACAATGAATAATTTAAGTGTATTAGGAATACAACGTCAGCTAGATTATATACTAAGTCTACGTAGAACACACAGTACAACATATCAGCGTGTCTGGTTCGATACTCCCTTACTACGCACACCTACATGGCAAAGTATACAGATACTACCTGAAGTATATGTAGGTGTACTAGAGCGTGTAGCAGACTGGATGGAACTCAATTTAGAAACCGCAGATAAACCATTCCAAGGATTTAAAGATTACGAAGTACAACGTATGCGTCGTGACATAGACTGGATGCGAGAAGGTCGTAATTTAGACCCAAACTATGTTAAACTACAAAGAGCAGATTTTTATCGTTTCTTTAATGAACACGATAAACGTCGCAAGACTAATTTTTTAGAAACCTTTCCTGAAATGAAAGAGTTTTGGAACGAATGTAAATACCATGCCCAGAATTAATAACGAAACAGATTTTGAATACAAGCGCAGAGTAATTGACATCAAGTCAGAAAGCTTCTGTGGCGCCAAATGGTACAACGCTACTATATGGCTGGGATCAGGGCAGACTACTAGTTGTCATCATCCCTTACCGCACCAAGTTAGTATAGCAGATGTTCAAGCAAATCCTAAAGCATTACATAACACAGCTAAGAAGAAATCTGAACGTGCAATGATGCAAAAAGGCGAACGCCCTGCAGGTTGCGAGTACTGCTGGAAGATAGAAGACATTGGCCGCGATAACATTAGTGATCGTGTTTACAAAACAGTTATATACGAAGACAAGGATTTAGATGATGCGTTCAACTTGGATAGCAATGCAGACGTGGATTTGCAAACACTTGAAATTGCCTTTGACCGCACCTGCCAGTTTGCTTGCTCTTACTGTAATCCGGCGTTTAGTAGTACTTGGGTTAAAGATATCAAGCAGAATGGTCCTTATACTAATCTTACTAGCGACGGTCGTAATCACTTTACTCACATACATGATAGCAGTCAGTTATACCGCTTTGGAGAAGTTAATCCGTATGTTGAAGCGTTCCACAAATGGTGGGAAACCGACCTGCACAAAACATTAAAAGAACTACGTGTCACTGGCGGCGAACCGCTCATGTCCGGTGATACATGGAAGCTATTAGATTGGTTTAAGACCAACAAGGGTAAGAGTAATACACGCTTGGCATTTAACAGTAACTTAGGCACAGATGTTGATGTTGATCGGTTACTAGCAAGCATTGATGGAGTAGTATTTGATCTTTACACCAGTAACGAAGCAATGAATCTGCAAGCAGAATATATACGTGATGGCCTAGTATTTGATGATTGGGCAAACAATGCTGAGAAATTAATGACGTCGGGTAAATTGCGTGGGTTTCATGTGATGTGTACAATTAATGCATTGTGTTTAGATTCATTGGATAGTTTCCTGGAATGCATGATGAACTGGAAACGCGAATATGGAAAAGACTTCCCTACATTTTCGCTAAATATATTACGCTTTCCAAGTTTTCAAAGTCCATTAGTTCTTCCAGATAATATTCGTACACACTTTAAAATTCGTTTGCAAGATTGGCTCGATACCAATTGCAATGATCCTATGCTTCACGAGTTTGAACGCAATCAATTGCAACGCTTGATTGATTATCTTGATGTGGTTAAAACACCGCACATGGGCGCAGCAGAACAATCAGTACTACAGCAAGACTTTAAACAATTTTACATACAATATGATCAGCGTCGCGGTAAGAACTTTGCAGACACATTTCCTATATTAGCCAATTGGTACAATTCAATATGACAGACAATACAGTAGCAGGATTTTACGATAAAGGGTACGACTATAATGCACGTGCTCCGTATTTCATTGAACGCAGTGAATTAACAGAAGACGAATATCGTAAACTAACACACAGTGACACATTCTGTATGTTACCATGGATGCACATGCATGCCTTTCCGGATGGTCGGGTGTATCCTTGCTGTTTAGCAGACTACTGGCACCCTGTCGGAGACCTGCGTAAGAATACAATGAAGGAAGTATGGAATCAAGACAAGTACAAGACTATGCGTAGCAATATGCTACAGGATAAACCTTGTGTTGAATGTACCAAGTGCTACGAGCAAGAGAAGCACGGTGCGTTTAGTATGCGTAACGATGCTAACCGTAACTACGGGCATATGATCAAAGAGATAAAGGACACCAAAGATGATGGCACACATGAAGAATTCAAGATTCGTTATTGGGATGTGCGTTTTAGCAATCTCTGCAATTTCCGCTGCCGTTCCTGCGGTCCTATTTTCAGCAGTAACTGGTACAACGATCATGTTAAGTTATACAAGCGTGTACCCGATGTTCTTGGTCGCGACATGGCACGAGTGGAATATGCTACAGGAACAGAAGATGGCATGCTTGAACAAATGGAAGAACATATCCCCCACCTAGAGCAAGTGTACTTTGCTGGTGGCGAGCCGCTGATTATGAAAGAGCATTATTACTTGCTAGAGAAGCTAATTGACGCAGGTAAAACAGATATTCGTTTACAGTACAATACAAACTTTAGCGAAATGCGCTATAAAGATAAACACGTATTTGAATACTGGAAACACTTTAAAAACGTAAGTGTTGGTGCTAGTTTAGATGGCATGGGCCCACAAGCAGAATTAATACGCAAGGGTGCAGACTGGAAGCAAACAATAGAGAACCGCGAACGCATGATGAAGGAAGTCCCGCACGTGGACTTTTATGTTAGCTCCACAGTTAGCTCCATGAACATAATGCATGTATTAGACTTTCACAAAGAATGGACAAAGTTGGGATTGATTCAAGCAAAGGATTGGAATATCAATATTTGCCAAAGTCCCGAGTGGTATCGTTGTGATATATTTCCCCAGGAGTTCAAAGAGCGTGTAATCTATCCTGCATATGAAGAACATATTGCCTGGCTAGATCCACAGGATACGTTACGTAGAGCAACCACTGGGTATCAGAGTTTGTTAAGTCTAATGAAAGACAATCATGCTACGGAACACTGGCCACGTTTTGTAGAAGAAACACGTGTATTAGATGAATTACGAAAAGAAAGTTTCTGGGACTTATTTCCAGAGTTTAAAGAATTGCAATGATTGAGTATAAAGATATACAGCAAGTGCATTTAGAAATAAGCACACGATGTAATGCTGCCTGTCCAGATTGTCCTCGTAATTTTCGTGGAGTTGATGTAATAGAAGGCACGTATCCTTTATGTGATATGAAGTTAGAACAGGTAAAGAAGATTTTCTCTGTGGCCTTTATTCGTCAGTTAAACAAACTATTGATAAATGGCAATCACGGTGACTTTGTTACTGCAAGTGATGGGTTAGCCATTGTTGAATATTTTATTGATGCTAATCCTGATATTGAAATAGAAATCAGCACCAATGGCAGCGCAAAACCTAATATATGGGCCAAGCTAGGGCAACTATCTCAAGTTAAAATTGATTTTAGAATTGATGGACTTGTTGACACACATCATTTGTATAGACAAAATACCGATTGGCAGTTTATAATAGATAACGCAACTAAGTTTATCACAGCAGGCGGCCGTGCAACCTGGGCAATGATAGTATTTGATCATAATCAACATCAAGTTGAAGAGTGCCGTGAGTTGAGTAAGCAACTAGGATTTGAAAACTTTTGGTTAGTGGATAACGGAAGAAACTCGTTCCCTGTGTTTACTTCAGACAAAAGGTTAAGTCATATAGTTGGTAACTATCAAGGTAAAACAGACTTTGATGAATTATGGGATGATAGTCACACATATCTCACAGACCCCGGCGGTGCAGTCCGTAATGAAAAAAGTAATAGACGTATAGATTGTTACTCAATAAAGAATAAAGAAATTTATGTAAGTGCTAACGGAGAAGTATATCCCTGTTGCTGGTTGGGATTTTATCCGCTTAACAGTACTAGAAGATCTAGTAATGCACAATTACAACCATTGATATCAAACAATAATGCTTTAGAATACAGCATCGAAGATGCTATTAAATGGTTTAATAAGATAGAAACAACATGGCAACTAAGTGTGCCGGAAGGCAAAATATTTGCCTGTAACGAACAATGCGGAATTAAAGAATGACACTACCAAAAACAATCTGTATGCTACCCTGGGTTAGTATTGAAACAAGCCCGATGGGAACAACACGCCCTTGTTGTATGGCGCACGATGAAATCACAGATGAGAACGGAAAAAAGTACGATCTCAAAGAAACAAACTTAGAAGTTGCATACCATAGTGAGTATATGCAAGACCTTCGCCGTCAATTCCGGCGAGGTGAAAAACCAGCAACATGTAGTCGTTGTTGGGAAGAAGAAGATGCAGGCCGTGATAGTAAACGTATACACAGTCAAGTCAGACTCAAAGAACTATACAAGCAAGTTGACTGGCAAAACGACGACCCAGATCAACTATGGTTTGTTGATTTAAAGCTAGGTAATATTTGTAATCTTGCATGTCGTATATGTGGGTCATGGTCTAGTAGTACCTGGGCCGCAGAAGAACTTGCATATATGCCCAAGGACTTCAATAAGAAAGAACATATTGCTTATACTTGGTTAAAGTCGGGAGCATGGCCGCGCAAGACCGAAACGTTCTGGGATAACATGCGAGACCTGTTGCCCAACATCAAGTACTTTGAATTCACCGGCGGTGAGCCATGGATGATACAAGAACATTTTGATTTATTAAAATATGCAGCAGCCATGGGACATAGTAAACATATTGATATTCATTACAACACTAATGCTACACAAGAGCTAAGTGATAACACACAGATATGGAATCAATTTGGACGAGTAGATATTGCATTTAGTATCGACAACGTGGGCAAAAGATTCGAGTACGAACGTTATGGCGCTAAATGGGATCTAGCAAATAAAATTATTGACGATGTGCATCTAGCTCGCCGTATAGATACTCCAAACATTACTACACAGTTATGCTTTACTATTAACATACAGAACGTTTATTACCTAGATGAACTACTTGCTTGGGCAGATACCAAACCGTTTGGTAGTATTTACTTCAATATGATGCACAGCCCAGATCATATGAGCATACAAAAAATGACTCCTACCGCGCAGGAGTTGGTATTAAACAAACTGAAAACAACCTTCTGGTCGTCTGCCAAGTATCAACAAGAAATAAACAATGTAATTAAGTTTATTGAAAATGGTACAGGTAGCGACGGCAGTGAGTTCTTATTTAAAATGCAACGTACAGATGCCCATCGCAAACAATGTTTTACAGATACACATCCTGAAATAGCTCGAGCTATGGGATATGAATAAAAAAACAATTCTGTATCATCCAGTAACTGGATTACAATCTCTTGTTTGTAACAAAAAGTGGCATCCGTACTTGCTTGACTATTTTAATATAGAACCATATGACGTAACTGCTACCTACAACAAAGTTGATTATGTATTATGGGCGTGGTGGAAAGAATCAAATTGGTATCAAGATTTAGTTGATGACGGATACAAACTAGTTCATGATTATCTGTGGGATCATTCTGGTACGCCAGTAACCACCAACAATGTGTTAAATTTAAAATCCCCAAATTGGATAATTGCCAATCAAAGTCTATTAAGAGATAACAATACTATAATACCTATTCCAACAAAGCCGACCAAGTTTATGTTATGTCTTATGAATGCCGAAAGAGATCATAGAACACAATTATATGATAATATAAAACAGTATCATGCATCTTCATTGATAAGCTATGCATCTCGCAATGTGTTTATTCCCGACGATATTGCATACAATAATGCCAGTGGCGAATGGCAAACCTACGTAAATCAATCTTGGTATTCTACTACACAATTTAGTTTAGTAGCAGAAACAACCATGGAAGACGACGAGTTTATAAGTGAAAAAAGTATTAAACCTTTTGCATACAAACATCCAATGATTATACTAGGGCACACCGGAATACTGGATAGATTTAAAAAATTAGGATTTGCAACATTTAGTCACAAAATAAATGAATCGTATGACACTATCCCGAGTGATGTTACAATAGAAAAGAAATTTATCGACAAATCGTATTATTACAGCTCAACATATCACGGTACATCAAGAATAACTGCGGTAACAGAAGTAGTAGCAGAGTTATATAAGTTATATAGAGAATACGCAGATTCGGGCAATAGCGTTTCATTATTTGGGGATAGTCTATCTGCAGAGATAATTGAGCACAATTTTAATCATTTATATAGTGAAACATTTATCTCAGGCATAATACAAAAAGAAATATTAGATCCTATTTTGGAGTTTATAAATACCCTATGAATGCAATCATTGGCACACATGGATTAATTGGCGGATATCTCAAAGAGACAATTCCGTATACACATGAGTTTAATTCAAGTAATATTAATCAGATTTCCGATTATAAATTTGATAAAGTGTATATAGCAGCCCCAACAGGCAACAGGCTAGTGGCCAATGCTGATGCCAATGCTGATCTTGTTAATATTCAGAATCTCGCTACTGCACTAAAAGCTACAGAAATTGGCACAGTAATATTGATCGGTACAGTAGATAGTATCTTGCGTCCCAATTTACCTTACGGTAAAAATAGACTATGGTTAGAGGAATTTGTTAAATCCAATTTTAATTCGTATATACCAAGATTAAGTTCATTGATACACAAGGACCTTAAAAAGAACCCGTTGTATGATCTCAAGCATAACGTGTACACCGATAAAATAAATCTAGATTATACGCTACAATGGTACGATTTAACCAACATAGAATTTGATATTAGTAACATGATCAACTCCGGCACACGAGAACAAAATTTAGTATCGGAACCAATTGCCAATAGAGAAATTGTTGATAAATTTTTCCCCAGCTTAAATTTAACATACAGTCGGGTAGAAAACATTACGCTATTGACTCCGTATTTGTACACCAAAGATCAAATCTTTAATTCAATTGAGCAGTATCTACATGTCTAAGTCTGTCTATATATGTGGTGATAGTTTTGCAGTAAGCGATCCAGAATACGGTCCTTGCTGGGTTGACATGTTATCTAACCAGTTTAACATTACTAATTTGGCCAGGGTGTGTTCGAGTAACTTATTAATTTCTATGCAGGTCGATCAAGCGATTGCAAACGACCCGGATTACATTATCTGTTTAGGTACAAGTTGTACTAGACAAGAGGTACGATTTAATAATACAATAGTATCATACTCTATTCATTCTATAGATGATACTACACAGTTTAGTATGCCACAACGGAAATTATTACGCAACTATGTGTCAGAGTTTTTTGACTTGGAAGTATCTATATACCAAAGTAAGTGTATTATTGAAAATACTTTACAAAAATTAATCAACAGCAATATTCCATTTAAATTTGATCAAGGTGGATTTGAGCATAAATCATTTGCTAATGCTGGCGCTCAATACTTTGAACAGTATCAAAATTTTATAGCCGACATTAACTTGTGGGACTATCCAGTTACAAAGACATTTAGGCCTTTTTACCACATTACAGAATTGGCAACTCATACTATGATAGCCGAATACTATACTAATCTAATAGAACGCATTAATGAATAAACCAGAAACACTATGCATGGCACCGTGGGTACACACTTACCTAAGTCCTCAGACTGAACGTCGTATGTGTTGTGCAAGTCGCGAACCAGCACAAAACTTTGAACAGTACATAGATACAAAGGCAGGCACTGGCCGATATATACCAATTACTCTGGATGAACATTGGAACAGCGACCACATGAAATCGGTACGTCAGCGTATGATGGCCGGGGAAACCTTACCCGAGTGCGAAGTATGTAATGACAAGCTATTAAACACAGACGTTTACCGTAGTTATTTTAACCAACTGTTTGGTCATAAGTACTTACAAGCTATGGAACATACTGATGTGACAGGCTACACGACAATGAAACCAGTATCGTGGGATTACAGATTTAGCAATCTTTGTAATTTTAAATGCCGCATGTGCGGTGACATGTTGTCAAGTGCTTGGGAGAGTGAGCAGAAGCAACACGGGATGATCGACTTAACAAATCCAAAAAATAATTGGATGCGTCCTGAAGTCAAGGTAGAAATTGAAAAGTTTCAAGACACCCAGGTAGAGCAAGAGTTTGCTACTGCTGTTGAGGAACACCGAGTGGAAGAGGTGTATTGGGTGGGAGGTGAGCCGCTAATGTACGAGCAACACTGGCGCTACATGAAACGGATTATAGAACTTGGAGATGGAAAAAATGTTTATGCTAGATATAACACAAATCTTAGTCACATCAATTATCGCGGTATCAATCTGTATAGGGATATTTTATCTGGGCTACGTGACTGGCAAATCTGTGCAAGCATCGATGGTACAGGCAGAATTGGAGAGTATATTAGATCAGGTCTTGATTTTACTTCATGGCTTGAGAACATCCGCGAAGGACTTGCATACAGCACTCACCGCCGCCAGGTCCGTTTGGACTTCACTCTTACTACACCAGGACTCTTTGAAGTACAAAAGATACAAGAACTCGCGCAAGAACTCGGAGTAGATGTTTTAGCAAAAGTGGTGTTCTCGTTTAGTCCGGACATCATTATGTCACCGCTGGCACTACCTAGGGACGTATTACATCCTTGGGTAGACGAAATCTTGCACACCATTGATAAAGGTGCTCTACACGACATACTTGTTCAACTTAAAACAAGACCCACTTTTGCCGAACACTGGCCCAACGAATACCAAGCAGGACTCAAAAAGGGCAAAGCCCGTGTATTAGAACTTGAAAAAATTCGAAAAGATGTGTATACTTTTAGAGATATAATGTCTGAAAGACCCGAAGCACTTGAATGGTATGACTCAATTAATTGATCAAATAACAATGATATTAAAGGATGATCGCTCGGGCGATTTACTACCTGTATATATCAACGTCCACAACAACAGTCTAAGTCGTAAATGGCTTACTGCACTAAACGAACTAATTAAAAATAACTATCATCTAGAAAAGAATTATTGCTTTTTAGGATTTACTGAAAGTACTCGCAACGCAGGGTATATAATGAATCAAGTAAACCATAGTATATCTGCTATTAATCTAGCTGGGCTTGGCTATCAAATCGATGATTACTTTAGTGTGGACAATACTATTGTTCCTGGGGAGATCACTGAGGAATCCTTGGGCGGAACACTAGTACATGACAAGTTAAACCGGTTACATAGATATTTTGAAGATCTACAAGGTGTTAGTGGAAGTATGTCTCCTTTTTACGATAAAGCAGATAACACTATACGTTGGCATATACGTCAACTAAACTTATTATGCCACGAATACGAAAGTCTTGTGCTTAGTATGCGTAAGGCAGTACACGCACCCGAATGGCGCAGGCCTAGTCAACTAATGTGTTGGTTACACGCACCACGTTTTGTGCTCGACGAAGAAGATTACGAACTATTTGGTATAGATACAATCAATAGACCATTAGGCGGTGTGTTTGTTGGGGTAAACAAAGCGGTAGGAAAACATCATTATGAAGTATTCCAAGACGAAGGTAGAGATAGTCGCATAGGTGAACTTACAACCACTACCTTACGTGGGCAGACAGAAGCTGCTGGAGACTTTGATATAGAATGGGCAAACAATCCCGGTGAATACCATTGGCAACAAACAAAACTAACAGAATTTAAAGAATGGTTAATTGCAAATAAATTTGATCCCGATGATAAAACATTAACCATTGGTCATCCGCAGGTTGGGCAAGTAGACTTAGCACGTAGCTTTAATTCTGCCGACTACCGAGATATATGGGCATTGCTGGGCAATCACTTAAACGTGTACAGCATTGAAACTAGCGATAGTAAAGCAACGTATAACTATAACTGGTCAGACAAAAATTACACAGATCAACAAGTTAAAATAATTTACAAAAACAGATGATTATAGTAGGCGCCGGGGATAGCTTTATATTCGGTAGTGAATTAACAGATTCACCCGACGGCAGACAAACAAGCTACAGTCGCAATACCTTTACTGCCTTGTTAGCTGAAGATAACGAATACGTATGTGTTGCATATCCCGGGATGAGTAATAAGGGTATTGTTGAATCGGTTAAGGGTTATTGTGATAACGTGAGAGAACATTACCCTTTGTTACTAGGAGAGTTATTTGTTATTGTATGCTGGACTTGGCCTAGTCGTGATAACAAGATTGATGCCATAGACGAAATCTTTGGGTTACAGTTTTATCTGCAGAAGCATGGCATACCGTTTATGTTTACTTGTGCAGATAACTGTGCGTACCCAACACTATTAGACAAAGTAACTAATTCAGATTTTGAACATTGGTTTATGTTTCCGGCTGGTATTATGCCGCACGAAACTATGGATCCAAGAGGTTTTTACCAGTGGGCAGTAGAGAATAAATACGATGTAGGTCCGCAAGATCACCCCTTAGAACAAGCACATATAGACGCATCCAAATTGATGCAGGAGAAATTCAATGAATTGGTTAAAAAGCATATACAACAGAATTAAGTTAGAAATAAGCTATCGCAAGAAATTAAAAGAGTTGCGTAAAAGAGATCCTTTTATCTACAAATGATCTTAACAGTAGGCGATAGTTTTACATATGGTGAAGAACTGACTAACAGAACTTTGGATGCATGGCCGTATGTATTGTCTCGATTATTAAGCAATGAAGTATTAAACTTAGGTAAAGGTGCTGGTAGTAATCAATATATAGTTCGCACAGTAATCGAAGAAACTGCTAAACAAAAGTTTGATTTAGTTATCATTGGGTGGAGCGATACTAGCAGAATTGAAACGTGGACTAACGGTATGCCTATTTGTATTAATCACAATGGCCGTCGCGGTATACCGTGGGTACCAGCATATTACAAGTACAGCTATGATGAAAAGTTTAGTTTTCGCACATGGTTTACGCAGGTATTAGTATTACAACAATATCTAATTAGTATCAATCAACCGTATTTATTTGTAAATGTTGCAGGATTGCAAGGTCACTTTGAATTATACAAAGATGATTTTTTGTTCTTGTGGGACAAATATAAAGTTGAAAATTATGTAGGTTGGCCAATTAATGGCATGTTAGAGTTTCAGGGCGATTGTCCCAAAGGTCCAGGCGGTCATCCTCTAGAATTAGGACACGAACGAATAGCAGAAAAAATCAATGAACATATTAGGAATCTCGGCTGGCTTCCATGATGCTGCCGCTACAGTATTAAACAATCAAGGTGAAATCTTATTTGCTGGGCATTCAGAACGCTACAGCAGAATCAAGAACGATCCCAACATTGACACAGGACTTATTGTAGATATCCGCGGCTACTGTAGTTATAACGATATTGAATCGATTGCCTACTACGAAACTCCCTGGAAGAAACAACTACGACAATTATACAGCGGGCAAGGCTTTGAATGGAATAAACTAAGTGCTCGTCGGATTGTGCAGGATCAACTACACTCAATGCTAACACACAAGGTTCCTGTTATTACTTGCAATCATCATTTAAGTCACGCGGCCGCAGGATTCCAAACAAGCCCATTTGATCGTGCTACAGTGGTTGTTATTGATGCTATAGGTGAATGGGACACTATCAGTATTATTGGTGCAGAGTATGTTGATGGTCGTGCAACATATAAAGTGTTGTGGAAGCAAAAATATCCGCATAGCATTGGGCTATTTTATAGTGCAATGACACAAGAAGCAGGACTAAAGCCCAACGAAGATGAATACATCTTAATGGGCATGAGCGCATATGGTAGTCGGGTAGCAAGCGCCTGGATGAAGATGCGGTTAGTGGCCGATGAGAATGAAGTGATATTCAGAGAAAACTTACATACCGGATCCAATTACGAGTGGGGCAGACATTTTGACGACAAAGACGTTGCCAGTTCTGCACAGGATTTATGTGAGAATTTGATATATAATGTAATGCGTCGTGCAAAGGATTTTAACTGGAGCACGAACTTGTGTTACATGGGCGGTGTTGCCCTTAACTGTTTAGCTAATAGAAACCTCGGTGAGTATTTTGAAAAAATTTGGATCATGCCTAATCCTGGCGATGCTGGTAGTAGCCTTGGTGCAGCCGCGCTTGCTTACGGCGGACGAGTTGAGTTTAAAGACGCATTTCTTGGTACAGACATTAGCGGACCGTACCCTGTCAATGCCGTCCTTGATAGTTTACTCAGCGATAAAATCACTGGAGTTGCTTCCGGAAGAGCAGAATTTGGACCCAGAGCTCTCGGCAACCGAAGTCTCCTTGCCGACCCAAGAGGACCCGATATAAAGGATCGAGTAAATGCAATTAAAAAACGACAAGAATTTAGACCTTTCGCCCCAATTATTTTGGAGGAGCATGTTAATGATTATTTTAATATGCCTCGTAGCTTCGTTAATACTAGGTATATGCAAGTCATCGGTACTTGTCGGTATCCTGACTTATTTCCTGCTATCGTTCATTATGATGGGACTAGTCGTATACAGACAGTACCAAAAGATGGTTCGGGAATCCGCGAACTACTAGAAAAGTGGTATGTGGTAACAGGCTGTCCTATGTTACTTAACACTAGCTTAAACATCAAAGGCGAGCCATTAGTAAACACCCGTGCAGATGCTGAAGCATTTGAAAAACATTATGGAGTAAGAGTACATTCCTAAATGTTAGGTTAATGGCATAAATGTTAGGTTAATGGCACAGAATGATAAATATCTATGCAGGAGAAAAGATATGGACTCATTCGTTTATAAATGGACAAATAAAACATTAAACAAGATTTACGTAGGATTTCACAAAGGGACAGAGACCGATGGATATGTATGTTCCTCTGCGTCGAACAAATTTTGGGAAGATTTTAATAACCCCGAATATATTTGGCAGAGAGAAATATTATATAAAGGTACTATGAAAGAATGCCAGGAATACGAAAGTTCTCTATTAGATAAGTTAGATATTACGTCAGAGGATATTTATAACCAGAGAAATAATATAATGTTTAATTTAGACGATGAAGTAAGAACTAAATTAAGCAAATCTGCTAAAAAAAGAAATCAAAACCCAGAATATATCAAAAAATTGAGAGACGCATCGGTTGCCCTATGGAAAGACCCTGCACATAGAAAAAGAATAACCGAAACGCACACAGGGAAAACCGTAAGCGCAGAGACCAAAGAAAAAATACGACAAGCCCGTACAAAGCAAATTATTACTAAAGAATCTCGGGAAAAATCTGCAAATACTATTAAATCAAAATCTAACGTAGTATGCCCGCATTGTAAAACAGAAGGCAGATACCCGGGGAGTATGAAAAAACATCATTTTGATAATTGTAAGGAGAAATTATGAGTTTTGATTGGAAGGCACCAACAACTATGCTACTCGGGAGGTGGCAACCATGGCATGCAGGCCATCGTGCGCTATTTGATCGTGCCGTTGCTAAAACTGGACAAGTGTGTATTATGATTCGAGACTGTGAAGGATGGAATGACAGTAATCCTTTTAAAAAAGAAGAAGTAGAAAACTTTATACACGCAAACTTAAAGGAAAAATATGACGGACAGTATTGCATTTTATTTGTTCCTAACATTACAAATATCACTTATGGTCGTAATGTTGGTTATAAAATTGAAAACGAAGTATTCGACGAAGATACCCACGCAATCTCAGCAACCGATATTAGAAAGTCGATGGGCCTCAAATGACAAAAAAAATACTTGTGATGGGACTACCGGGCTCTGGTAAAACTACACTGAGTCAAGAACTAGTTAAGAAGTTGATGCTTAACCACACAGTTGCGTGGTTTAATGCAGATACAGTACGTGAACAATTTAACGACTGGGACTTTAGTGTAGAAGGAAGAACACGACAAGTTGAGCGTATGAGTAAGTTAGCAGATGAATCCAATGCAGACTTTGCTATATGTGACTTTGTGTGCCCTACAGAAGAACTGAGAAAAATATTTAAAGCAGATATTTTAATCTGGATGGACACAATTGAAGCAGGTCGATTTGAAGATACCAACAAGGTATTTGTTAAACCTACTAGTGCTACTTACCACGTAACTGATTGGTCTGATAAATGGGTTCGAGCAATTGCCGCAGACTTAACACAAGCACCTAGTGATAGCAATTTACGCAGTATAGTAAAAGCCATAAGTTGGCGTACTCTTGGAACGTTTGATACCTTTGTGCTTAGTTGGTTAATTACTGGCGAAGTTAAACTGGCTGTGGCCATTGGCGGAACGGAAGTATTTACCAAGATGTTCTTGTACTGGGCCCACGAGCGTGTATGGAATAAAATTAAATTTGGAAAAACTACCTAAGATATTCAGGCATAGCATTTTTAAGATTAGTAACTAGTTCGTTCCAACAGTCATCTAAGAATTCGTTACTATAAAATCTATTATAATTGTGATCTAGTACTTCTTGCATATCAATTAACATGTCCTGCAATTCTTCTAAGCTATATGCACAGATCTTATTCATAGTATTACCAATTGCAGTCATGCGCTCAATGGGATCTTCTATATCGTCATAACTTTCGTCGATCCACTTATCAAATGTTTTAAATCCATACTCACGTAGGTATTTTAAATTATGTGCAGGCCCTACTAATACAAAAGGCATTTTACTTATAATAGGTTTAAATATTTTTTCTGTTAGATGGTGTTTACTTTCCCAGTAGCAGGTTTCAGTTACCAAGTAGCAAAAACTTTCTTGGGTTTCTTTTACTGCACTTAATACAAAACTATGATTTGGAATAAATGCTTGGTCTTGATAATCGATGCGTAATGGCAATGATATATTTGCAATATTTGCTTCTGCTTCTGTAGCAAGTTCGGCCGTAATTAACTTGTTGGTAACTGCCAGTGCTAAGTTTTCTTGATATGTGCCACCATCGGGACATACATCATTATAACTAACGTAACCTTGATCTAGTAGATCTCGTTTGCATAGTTCGTTAATCAGTATAGTACGATATACTCGTGTGCTACTGGTTAACCGATTAAACGAAATATATTTTTTGGTTAATTTACGGTCTGCCGGCGCTACCAAGTCGGCACAATAGCGATACCCGCGGAACCAATCGTGTGCAGCAAATGCATGATGGAAGTAGTAGGCAGTTTCCCATTTGTATTTTTCTTTAAGTTTATCTAATGGTACACTATTTTTTTCGGTCGTAACAAGAACAAATGGGCCGGCATAGTTGTTTTGGATATAATCAAACAAGCCGTGATTATATTCACCATAAATTGGTTCTTGGTCGTAGAAGATAAACATTGGGTTATTGTATACTGTTTGAGCAGGATCAAATGGGTCAAACGATGGGTGAACATCGTCGGATATGCGCTCTACATTCTCTGGTTGAGTTGAACCATAAGGTGTTAGGTAAATTAGCCGTCGATATGCTACAATGTTTTTTAATTGCAGGAAAATGTTTTCGTAATGACTATGGATATTATACATGTTTGATGTTTTTTATTGTGGACCAAAACCGGGCTTGTTTGCTTTTGAACAACCTGCGACTAGCCTTGAGGATGCGGCCAGTAAGAGTAGAACAACATACTACTGGTATATTTATGGACTCAATGATTACACAGGATTTGATTTTGATTATGTTCCTGTTCCGTGGCAAAGTCAATTTATTCATGTATGGCCCAATCAGTATCAACCCAACGGAGAAGTGTACCTAGCGCAAAAGACCAACAGTGGCGAGTTCCATTTCCATAGTGAACAAGGTGTGCATAGACTGCCGGACCCTACCTACTGGAATATTCCCAACACCGTGGATCCCGCAAGCATTGATTGGCGTTGGTGCCCGGACCCAGCAGATCCTCCTTACAATTATGTGTTTGGTAACCAATGGCATCCTGGCACAATAGATCCTACTGCTACGTATTGTATTCCTGGCGCTACAGAATCTAAGTTCGTGCATGACTTTGTTGTAACTGTTAAGCCCAACATGGAACGATGGGAAATCCTAGACGATATCACTGGATTTGATTATAGTTGGAAACCAGATCCTACAGAGCCTCCTTACATTTATGTATTTGGTAATCAATGGCTAACTCCTGAACAACGTCCTGCACTACAATATCGGGTAGCTGGAGCCACACAATACAAATACCTAGATGAACCTAAAGCAACACGCATGGACCATCCTGGTAAGTTTAAGACACATTATCTCTGTGAGTTCGATTACTCGTGGGAGCCTGATCCCGGAAGCCCTCCTTACAATTATGTGTTTGGTAACCAGTGGTATCCTGGCGAAGTTATGCCCACGGTAGAATATCCCATGATAGGTGCAACAGAAACCAAGTTCATGGATATACCTGCTAGGCTATTAGAGAAACATGATAATCACTGGCATACACTAGTAGATTGTGAGTTTGATTATAGTTGGCTACCAGATCCGGGCGATACACCTTACATATATGTGTTTGGTAACCAGTGGTACCCTGCAGAAGTAATGCCCACAGTAGAATATACTGTACCCGGGGCAACTGAACGCAAGTACATGGATGTAAATCCTGCTCGGCTAATAGCAGATATGTCTCTATGGACCGTCCCCGAGGAAATTGATCAAACTAATATAGACTTTACATGGTGTCCGCATCCTAACGATGAACCCTACATACATCACTTTGGGTCAGACTATCAGATTAGTACCGGACTCATGTATACAGTCCCTGGTGCAACAGAGCCCAAGTTTGAAAGCGAGCCTCCTAAATTAGAAAAAGAAAAGACTGCGGTTACTGCGCTAGATATCTTCTTTATAGATAAGAATAACGCTACAGCACAGACCAGATTCGAACTGTTAAAACAGAAGTATCCTAAAATACACAAGGTACGTTATGCCAACAACATAATGGATACTATCAGTCGTTGTGTTACCCGTGCAAAGACCAATAAGTTCTGGATCGTAAGTAGTGAATATAACTACACCAACTTTGATTTTGCATGGCATGCAGAACCCTGGCAAACCTACATGACTCATGTATTTCCAAGCCAACATCAGAAGTGGTCCGATACATTCTTAATAAACAAATTTGAATTTAACAGACATACCAAGTGGGCAACTACCTTAGAACAATTTCCTAACTTGAACTTTGTAACAGATCAAACTGTAAGCAAGCCGGATAACCTGCATAATATCTATTATGTTGATCACGGTAATCCTACTAGCCGTCACCAATATGAATACTTACGCACTCAGCACCCTGATATTGTCATGACACGTTTCGTAGACAATTATCTAGATACGTTTAAGCGTATTATGACAACAGCGGAAACGGAATACGTGTGGATTGTTAACAGCGTATGCGATTACACCCAATTTGATTTTACATGGCAACCTGAGCCTTGGCAAAAAGAAATGATTCATGTATTCCCTAGCGGTATGGAAGATCGTGGAGACACATTCTATATACACGTAGAATCATTTAAGAAACAAATGATTGAATTAGACCTACTAGATTGGTTTAATGTTATCAATTATTGTCATGACCAAGTGGTGGAACGATTTGATGCACCTGTGCATTATTACGACACAGACGATCTTGTAACCGAAATTAAAAACTACAAGTTTGAAACTCCCTATGTGACATTTACAAACCAAAAAGATATACAGATAGTAATTGCACCCTGCTTATGGACCAAGAAAGACCGCGTAGTTCAGCGGTTATCGCGTGCCGGAGCTACCTGTGTAGTACCAAGAGATATCAAGGCTGATTTGAAGACGCAAATCTACGATTACCCCTTCATTAGTGACAAGAAACCTATACTAAACGACTACTTTGGCAGCCGCAAAGTTGGTGGCCTAGACATAGTATACATTAGTAACGGCGAACCAGATGAAGAACGTTGGTACGATCATTTATGCTATCAAAGTAACCATTGGGCAAAATGGGTACGTGGTGTTAATGGGCGTACAGCCGCTTATCAAGAAGCTGCACGTCAAAGTTCAACACCCTGGTTCTTTGCGGTGTTTGCCAAGTTGGAAGTTTTGGGTAATCAATTCCCCTGGTACGACTGGACTCCAGATTACTTCCAAGAGCCCAAACATTATATCTTCAACAGTCGTAACCCTGTAAATGGATTAGAGTATGGGCATCAGGGAGTAATTTGTTATAACAAGCGACTAGTGCTAGAAAACAATAACCCGGGCATTGACTTTACACTAAGTCAACCACACGAATCAGTTCCTATCCTAAGTGGCATAGCACACTATAATCAAAGTGAGTGGATGACATGGCGTACTGCGTTCCGCGAAGTAGTTAAGTTAAAACACTTTATGGCAACTGACCCTACCGTAGAAACAGAACATCGTTTACGTGTATGGTCAGATGAGAATTATCTTAAACATGCAGAATTTGCTGAGTGGAGTGTGCGTGGCGCACTAGATGCTATTGCTTACTATGATGAAGTTGGTGGAGACTACGAGCGGTTAAAACTGAGTTTCGAATGGGCCTGGTTGGAACAACGTTTTAATTCAAGTAAGCGGTAATACTGTCAACTACATGTTCTACTTCGTAGTTGGTCATTTCGGGATAGATCGGAAGGCTTAATGCTTCTTGTGCGTGAGCACTACTACCACGCATTAAATCTCGTGCGTAATCAATATAATCCCACCCCACTGGATGTTCAAATAAAGGTTGCTCGTAATGTATCTTAGTTTCGATACCTTTACTAGCTAAGTAACCTTGCATTTGACTACGATTGCCTGTACGCATAACAAATTTGTGCCAGGCATGTTCTACATCTTGATTAGGCAACATAACATCTACCCAATCAGTTAAGTGTTCTGCATAGTAATCGGCAATTTCTGCACGACGGCGTTGCCATGTATCAAAGTATTTTAACTTAACTAACATTTGAGCACAATCAGATTCTGACATCTTGCTGTTGGTTCCAGCAAAGTCGTGACCTGCAATCTTACCATTATCACGTAACGATAAACATGCTTGATAGATATCGTAATTGTCGGTTAATATCATGCCGCCTGATCCGTAATTGGGTAAGTTCTTTGTAGGATCAAAACTAAGCACACTAACATCGCCTAGTTTACCACTAGGGATACCGTTATATGTAGCACCAAAAGATTGTGCCGCATCTTCAATAATCATAACATCTTCATTAAAGAACTTGGTTACGTTTAGTAATCGATCGTAATCTAATACATTACCAAATATATTAACGTACATAACAGTATCAACATTGCCATCTAATGCATAATCGATACTGTCAATATCTAATAGGGCATTGTGATCTACATCACAGTATACAGGTTTATTGCCAGCCATTAGTACAGAGTTAAGTGTAGCAATAAAACTAATACCCGGAATCATTATGTTTTCAAAGTTTTCGCTACGTGATGTAGCCATTTGGGCAAACACAAGAGCTTGTGTCCCGGAGTTAACTGCTACTGCATATTGACGCATACAACGTTGAGCTATATGTCGTTCAAACATCTGGGTATAAGGACCATCTAACACATGTCCGCTTAGATATACACGATCACTGGCATCAAGGATCTCGTCTTTAAGTTCCTTGTATTGTCTTGCTATGCCAATGAATGGGATATCGTAACTCATTTTAATTTATCTTGCCAAAACTCGCTGTCACTAAACCAACGATGATATCGTACAAAGCCTTCTTCTACATCAACCACAGGATCAAAATTGAAATCTCTACGTGCTCGATCGATATTTAATGCACCACGTGAAGGAAAGTCTGCATCTTTATCCCTGCACTCTATACTACCTTTACCTACAATACCGATAGCAAGCTCTGCGGCTTCTAGTAACGTGGTACTATGACTCTTTGTGATATTATAAGTGCTATTAACAGAATTGGGACTTAGCGTGGCCTGCATAATGCCCCGGGCTGCATCTTCTACATAAGTAAAGTCTAAGGTTTCGTTTGCACCATTGACTTTAAGAGTTTGTCCTCGCATAGCACTAAGCATAAACTTACTAACTACACGATCTTCAACATCATATTCTCCGTAGACAGCACTGGGACGAATAATGACATGGTCAAAACACCCACGACGAGTATAATCTCGAACAAGGTCTTCGCCCATTAGTTTCATAATGCCGTATTGCCCTTGCGGACGACATATAGCATCTTCCACTACATCGTTTTTAAAATCTCCGTAGACCATTGAACTTGAAATATAAACAAACTTTGGAATACAATGACGATTGCATACTTCCAATAGATTAACTAAACCAGTGCCCATAACTTCTGCACCCCATACTGGATTAGCACTAACTACTTTTTGTCTGGGAAAACTTGCTAAGTGAATAACTGCATCGCAACCAAATGCAAAATTACTAAAGAATGCTTGTACGCGATCGTGTTCTCGTAAATCAATATGATGTGTATTGCCGTGAATACGGTCTCTGCGGGCACGATACAAATAGGTTAATTCATCCTTGGGGATAAATCCGTAATCGGTTACGCTGTCTATTAGAAAACATTCGTGACCTTCTTGTTCTAACTGACGTACTACATTATGGCCAATAAAGCCACTACCGCCTGTTATGATAAACTTCATACTACTCCTTGGTTAATACTTAAACTGCCATGTCGGCTTTGATTGATGCGTGACTAGTGTATCCATCTAACTGAATATCTGCCATGGTAAACTTGGTGATGTCTGTAATGTCCGGATTCAATAGAAGTTGTGGAGCAGGTAATGGTTCACGATCCAGTTGTTCTTTAACCTGCTCTACATGGTTTAGGTATATGTGTGCATCACCGAGCACGTGAACGAACTCCCCCACCTCCAAGTTGCACACCTGAGCTATTAGATGCGTGAGCAATGAATAACTAGCGATATTGAAGGGTACACCTAAAAACATGTCACAACTTCTTTGGTAAAGCTGGCAGGACAGTTTATTATCCTTACCAACGTAAAACTGTGCAAGAACATGACATGGGGGCAGGGCCATTTGGTCTAACTCACCAGGGTTCCATGCAGATATGATATGTCTTCGTCCATGTGGATCTTGCTTGATCCCATTGATCAGATTCATTAGTTGATCAACTTCTTTAAAATGTGTACTACCCTTACGATTGAACCAGGTACCAGCGTCGTTCTTAAATGTTTCTTGTTTGTGTTCTACGGGAGTACGCCAGTGACGCCATTGTACTCCGTATACACGACCCAAGTCACCTTCATAGTTGGCCTTGGGTTTCCAGTAACTGGCTAGTGCGTTAGGAGTCCAAATAGTAGTCTTACCATCTGCTGTGCCATATGTAATTTCTGCTAGACGACGTTCACTACCAGATCCTTCAATCATCCATAGTAACTCGCCTACACAGGCTTTCCATGCTAATCGTTTAGTGGTTACTGCTGGGAATGATTCGGATAAGTTGTAGCGTTGTTGCATGCCAAACATGCTGATGGTGCCTACACCGGTGCGATCGTCTCGTTGTTGACCATGTTCAAGGACTTGTTTTAATGCGTTTAAATAATGGTTCATAGACTGTGAATGTTGATTGGAAATCTTTACTTACCGAAGCTTTAGTGGGACTAAATCCTGTTAGGAATTCTTTTACGTATATCCTAGTATCTACTTTATACGATCCCTTGACGTGTGTCAAATATATCCGATCCAAAAGTGAATGTGCTTCTTGTAATAGTTCTGCACCACCAATAACAAATATATTTTGTCCAGTATGCTGACGTTCGATTGCCAATAAATTCTCTTTGATATCGCCACTAAAGGGCATAGCATAAGTTACTGGTCTATGTGTAGCAACGTATACAGTTCTGTTTGGTAATGGCTTGGGCATCTTAGGATCATCCCAAGTCTTGCGCCCGCACACCACTACATGACCTGTAGTTAGGTTTTTAAAATGTTGTAAATCTTCAGTGTTATGAGGCCAAGGCAAGGTGCCGTTAAACCCCATACCACCGTTAAAGTCAACGGCAAATATGGCATTAATCATAAGTGTTGTATTTCTATATAGTAAATTTTTCTTCTGTTGTCGTTTTCGTTGTAATAATCACGACTTCTAAAAGAATCTGTAATTTTTAAACCTGTATTATCAATAAGTGTACTAAATGACTCAACAGTTGACCCCTTGGCATTTTCTTGCAGTAGGATAATTCCGTTTGGCGATAAATGTGACTTAATATTATTAAAAAATTCTTTGTGCGCTTGCCAATCAAGGTCGGTGCATATCCTGTTGTAATTATCTTCCTCCGATACAATAGATGCATAATGCGGAGGATTGGCTACTACAAGATCAAACATTTCTGTATCGGGCAATAATGAAACTCTATCAATATGATACGTAGAAATGTCGTTTCTACAGGTTGCTTTAGTTTTGTTAGCATATTCTATAGCCGGTAGGTATAAATCTGACAAGCATAAGCTATTACATAGTTCATGATCTAGAATACTAAATCCTATGAACCCAGGGCCAGAACACCATTCATAACACTTATTAAATGTTCTGTTAGAATAGCGTTCTTTTATAACTGTGATATAATCTTGACCAAATTCCGTACCACCACCATCTAACTCTTTTTTGTATAAAATTTTTATATTGAGTTTTCCGCCAGGGGAAATAAATTCCAACATATTATAAATTCTTTAAGAGTTCGTCGGTGAAAGGTTGAATTACTTTTGATACTGCATCCACACTAATATGAAAGTCAACGTCTGTAATGACATCATCGAGTGCGTCTAGTTTTGCGTTAATTAGTTTTTCTATCAGACCTGGATCTTCGCCGTCGGCTAACATTTGTTCAATGTCAACATCAACACTAGTTCCGTCTGTGAGATTAACTGTGATATATCGCAATACTCCAATGGGGACTTGCTCTTTAGAAACTTCCTTGAGCAACTTCTCCCACTGGTCCTTCTTGTTTAAATTAAGCCGCTTGCTTTTTTGTCGGCGCGGCTTTTTTGGCTCTTGTTGTTTTGACATTTTTCGCTGGTGAAAGTTGTTTTGCTTCTGTTTCTAATCTTTTGGCTTCGGCTAACAACTGCTCAGCTTGTGCTTTCATTGTAGAGGCTTGTTGTAAACGGTCTGCGGCTAAATCTTCATCGGATAAAACACCTTTGATATATGCTGCAGCACTATTTGTAGCATCTACATCTAAATTAGTACGACTAACACTTGAGTTGTTTGGTGGCATACCCACTTCACGACCTTCGCGAACTTTTTTCTTACTGACCATACCAGCTTCTTTGTCGATGTCTGACAAACGCTTGATAGCCTCATCTCCTTTTTCCATTTCGTCTAGGATGTTGTTTAATTCATCTAAGCGAACAGAACTTTTCATAGTTGGAGTAATTAAGATTTGGCTAGTAGGCACTTTCTTAATAAAACCTTCTCTGTGCAATACTTCAAGAGCATTACGACCATCAGAGAAAATTGTGCGGAACAATACATCGCTAAATTCTTTAGCTTCTTGTCCAATTGGGCTTTCCAACGCTTTCATAACTTCGTCATGAATCATGCGTGGTAGTGTATCGCTATAAAGTAAAAGAGCCATATGAGTTTCATTTGGAACTTTACGCCATAACAACACAATCTTTTTACTATTGTGTTTGCCTACGTGCTTAATCATTTTGATTTTCCTTATTATGCCGCTGGAGCATCAGTTGCTGGAGCATCTGTTGCTGGAGTATCGGCTGTAGTTTCAGCAGGTGTTTCTGCTGTAGTTGGTTCAGCAGGTGTTAATGCACCGCTTACCTGTAGGAAAGTAACTAGGCGATTATATAATCCGCCTACTGCTTCCATTTCTTCTGCTTTAATTGCACCGCGTTGACTAGCAAGTTGAACTACTTGAGCAGCTAATAGCAAGTCTTGTAATTGTAATTGTACTGCTGGTGCGTCTGTTGTTGCTTCTGGTGTTGCTGTTGTTTGGTCTGACATAGTATCTCCATTGTATTAACTATACAGTTATTTACTACCAATGGAGATACCGGAAAATATTTTCTTACCGTTTAGAAATCGTAATCGTGCTTGTTAATTTGATCCAAGATAAGTGCAAACATACTAGCTTCACCCGGGATTTCAAATGCAGCACATTTACGAAAAATCACGTGATCATTGCTGTCCTTGCTGTACCAATCCCCTACCCAAAAACGTCCAGATAAGTTGGTCCAAATCCAATCAGTAATATGCTTGTCTGTTGAGCGGATATCAAACTCAACTCGAACAAAATGTGGAGGGCAATGTTCGAGCTCGCGGAGCCCGAACACCACCAAGGGATTGGCTTCCTTATACTTCAGCATCAGTATCGTGAATGTTACCACGCTTCTTAGGCGCTTGATGCTCACCCTTTTCGTTTACAATACCGGTAATAGCACCGTGCTTACGCTTTTCGATGGTAGGATCTTCGTGTAAAATATCTAGTCCCTGCTGTATTCCTTCTTCAGATGATTCTACAATAGTAGCTTTATAAGCGCCTTGATCAACTTCAGGAATAACAATGCGATCTTTGAGTAATGCCTCGGCGTCGCGAATAAACACTTCAGTAACATTGAACTGTTTAGTGTATTGTGAAATCTCTACAGCTCTCATTAGGTCATCTAAACAGTTTTCTATATCAAGCATACGAACCTGCAGGTCCAGTGCTAACTGACGTGCTTCTTTGGGTTTTAAATCTTTAGGGTTTTTAAATTCCATTATTGTCCTTAAATTTTATGGTCGAGTATAAATTCAAACGGGGTCATAGTTACCCACCCTAATTCTTTCTTTTCGCGAGCATAGTACATAGTAAGCCAAACCCATGCTCCGCTAGTTACTTGCGTGGGAATCCATGCATAATATCGGTTATACAAAATTCCATTATTACTTCTAAATGATGTTTCCATTATTCCTCTGTCCAATCTGTGTAAACAAGTTTATAAGTGCCAAGTAAGCCAAACATCCAAGTACCAGTCTTAACCATTTTTAGTTGACGACTTCTTACTGTTGGTTTCCAAGTATTAAAATTATAACGCACTTTTAGAAATTCGTCATCCGGGAAATTGGGCAACGGTTTCATCTCTTTAAGGTTTCCCACATATAAGTAGGATCATCTTTTGGTACAGTTGCTACAGCTTCAATGAAACCGTGTTGTATCGCCCAATTGATATCGTTAGCAATATTACCTGGGCAATCTCGATTGATCTGAATACCGGCACGGTTGGCTAAACTATAAGGTCCATTTAGTTGAAAACTTGGATCACCTCGACGTAGGGTAACCCACGGACTTTCGCTAGCAGTAAAATTTATGGACATAGTTTTACAATCTCTTCGGCGCTACGACCAGACTTGGCTAACTCTAATCTGCATTCTTTAGAACTTTTCATTGCTAGTCCGCCGGCCACAATCATAGAAACAATAACAAAGCCTATGCCCAAGAATAACCATTTTTCAAACTGTGTAATCATTTTTAATCCTCATCTATTAGTTTAAGAATATGGATAACCAAAGTACATAGTATAAAAGCAATAGCTACTATACAAAGTGCTTCGGTTAACCAAGTTCCTATCACTTGTCTGCATCCTCGTAGTGAGCCCAAACACCAAACTCTGGTTCTGCTGACTTGTTACCTTTGATAATCCAAACAGTATCACAGTACAGTTCTACCTCTGCAGGACTCCAACCGTAAAAGCAAAAGTCAGTAAACATGATCAGTTTCTTAGGTTCAATGTCGTTTTCACGCAGGTAGTTCCAAACACAATGTGGATCTGTACCACCACCACCACCTGGTTCAAAACTGCTGATATCTTCTAAGTTGTCTGATGTAAATGTAGCTACATTGCCGACTTCGGTATCCCAACCCATTACTGTGATCTTGTACTCATCGTAGGCTTCCATGATACCTTTGATTTCACTCAAGAAGATCTTTAGGTCTTGGTCTGTAATTGATCCAGAAGTATCAATACCGATGACAACATCAATCTGTTCGCCCGGTTTCATGCCTGGCATAACTGCATCCATATGCCAGCTACGACGTGAAGGACGTGCCCAAGTAAAGTCTGATTTAACTGTAGATTCGATCTGTTGTTGTAACAGTTCACGCCAATCCATTACAGGCTCAATCAAGTCCTTGATCATGCGCTTGACACCGCCTGGTACATTACCTGCACCTACGCTGGTTGCTGCGGCTAAGACAGCTTCTTTGATCTCGTCACGGATTTCCTTCTTTTCAGCTTCTGTGAGCTTAGGACGTCCGTTGCCTTGACCAGATTTGTCGCTTTCAGTACCGTCACCTTCTCCATCTTCTTCTCCGGTACCGTCCAAGTGCTCATCTAGTAATTGCTTGAGCAACTGATCAACGTTGATTTTGTCTGCATTGGCATACAAGTCATCGTAAACTTCTTCGGCGCACATACCTTTGTATTTAGAATCGTATAAGGCAACAGGAATCTTGTCACCAACACGTTGTTCTACCAAGTCCCAATTTACACAATAGTCATCGGCAATGTTCCATAACTTAGGATCGCGATTGCCACGACGTCCCATATGGTCATAAACAGCGTGTAACACTTCGTGGCCTACCAAGAACTCCAACTGCTTCAGCGGAAGCGAATTAACGAATTCTGAGTTGTAATAAAACCTACGTCCGTCTGTTGCGGCAGTAGGACACCATTCGTCAGCATTGATCAAGTTCATGCGGGTAGCAAGGTTACCAAAGAACGGCTGACGTAACAGCAAGCCGATACGTGCAGTGATCAATTTTTCACGGGCACTAGCATCTACCTTGGGATCTGTTACTGTTTTAACTTTGCTTTTTTCTGCTAATGTAGTCATTAAATGCTCCTAAATTTTTACTATACAACTATTATACATTAAACTGATTTGTTGGTCTGTAGTCTAAAAACAACGGTTTAAACTCGACTAAATGGTTTGTATTTGGCACCGTTATTGTGAGTAATTGAAGTTTCATCACCGTACTCATACATGGTTTTAAACGCTTCAATCCATGCACTAAAAATATTAACCTTCATTTTGTAAGTAGGATTAGTCTTTTTAGATTGTGCAATATACCAGCGTAAAAAGTCTGTGCCCAATACTGCGGTGCGGGCGATATCAAACAAATTATAAGCAACGACAGCAAGGATAACTACACCAACTAAACCGACTGTAATTTCACCAATAAGTTCAAACATTTAACGCTCCTTTAATTTCACTATACATACATTATACATTTAATGGAATTAATGGGCAACCAAAATAGAACCCCATAAACAGGGGCTCTAATTAGAAATTCAGCTGGATTTTACCATGTGCAACGTCTAACATCATAGCATAGCGACACAGGCGGCTCCAGTTACGATCACCTAGTTCGTATGCGTAGATATCGATCTTATGACGTACTCCGACACCAGTTTTCAAGCTCTGGACTTCCCAGCCGTAGTAACTGTATTGGAAGTTATACGCACCTGTAGCAGTACGAATCTTAAAGCGATTATCTAATGCGGACTCGCGATTGATACCTTTGTACCGTTTATCGTCGCCGATAGTGTCTATCTTAAAACTTTTGATAATCTCCATGTTACGAGCACGTTCTTTTTGCGCTTTGATACGATCAAGTTTGCCGCCGATGCTGACAAGGTCCTTGCCTGTCAAGCCCATGAGAGTAGCATATTCAACTAAACCACGAACTTGATCCTGCTTTTCTGCAGGGAACCTTTTAAATAATAATTCTGCTTCTTCCATATTACCCCCACTTCAATAAAAATAATGCAAACTTTTTCTTGTTAGAAACACGATAATGGTATAGTTCTTTACCATCTTCCCACTCACCAAATTCATCTTTTTCAGGATGTTCCCACTTACCAGTATCTACAAGCCCGCAATCATTTTTAAGATATTTTATAATACTTTCTTCGTCTATATATCCACTATCGATCAATGGAAATGATTCAGAAATCTTTTCCCAAACCGGGAATGGCATTTTATAAATCATATTACCCCCACTTTAATGCAAATAAAATTGCATCTTCTTCATTTTTAAATAATATTCCAATTTCTCGATGAGTTACCCACCGTTGTCCTTCCTTACCAAATTTTGCACATATCCATTTACTTAACTCTTGACACTCGTCTATTGATAGTTTTCTTGCCTGCATTACAAATGGATATGAATCTAATAGGTGTTGTTTTTCTTTATTATGTCGATCATTGGCAACTTGATCCCAATTAATTGAGTTTTTTAATACAGTATCCTCAAAATCCTGTTGGATTACTGGATCATCAATTTTAACCTTAACCCAATATCCTTCGAAACCATTTTTAGATTCGGTAATTCTAACCTGTTCTTTTGACCATTGGTCACGGAAAGAAAAGAGTACAAACATAGGCGGCCTACCGTTATGTATTGCACGAATTCTATCTGTATCATTTCTTATAAATTTGTATTCCATATTACCCCCACTGCAACATAAACGCACTTAGCGTTTCATCATCTTTAAAATATAAACGCATTTCATCTTTTTCTGTATGCCAAGCCCAACGAGTCGTTGATTCCATCCGGCACTGACCTTCATTGCCAGCTGGCTTTGCACGGATTACAATCCACTTAGTTTCGCAACCTGGACCAAACACTTCGTGGCACCAATTACGCCATTCTTTAAACTTTTCTATCCTGGGTTCACTCCCGCCCATAAAATCATACTCAGTTTCTACGTGATACTTCATAATATTATAGCAAGTGTGGCGCCGATCTAACCGAGTTACCTTCACTTGTTATACCTTGCTGTAATCTCTGCTGTCGACGATGACTGATACTTTGACTCTGTTACCGATAAAGTAGGTGCAACTGTATTGCCTTGGCAAATATCTCGACCTTCAAACGATCTTGCTATTCTACAATCCTGTCCCGTCGCTCCACTTACTACATGATCCGACACAGTACGACCTGTTGATTCATTTACTCCTACGCTGGCTACACCTGCTATAAACATAGGAACGGCACAACCGTTTAGCAGTAGTGCCGTTAAAAGTAGGAAGGTCTTATATCTCACGAATGCCTCCCATTTATGATGCTAGTGAATCTTACTTACCGCCTGCAGCAATAATATACTTGCCGTAACGCTTATGGAACTCATCAAAGTTCTTCAACTTACCTGGTACTAGTGGAAGATTATAGGTTGTCAAAGCTACGCGAGCTCCCATAACAACCAACTCAGTGGTAAAATTATCCATCATAAATCTGAAGAAGTTATCTGCTTGTTCATGCCATTCGCCGATCTTTTCTTTGCCTAGTTTGGCATAGCTATCCTGCAATTCGTAGCACATACTAACAGTCAATGAGTACATTGCTGATACTTCCTTAACCTTCAACTCTTTTACTTTACCAGCTAAAATATCGCTTGGGTTAGGCATTTGTCCAGCTACCTTACGGTGTGCCATAAACTTAACACCCAAACCATCGCCTACAGTACCGGCAATCAAATCACTCAATTCTGCATCTGTAGCATCTTCATCATACAAGAACTCTGATACGAAGCTCCATGAGCGTGGTGTAGCAAAAGCACGTGAACTTGAACGTGGGTTAAAGTCCATCAAGTCTTGTTTAGCGAAGCCGATGTAACCTACAACGTCTTTATGTACACGATGCTTAACTGCCCACTCGTTCCATGAATCGTAGTCTGCACGTACTTCTAAGTGTACGAAACGATTTGCTAAAGGCATTGGCATACGGAAACTTACACCTTTATCTGATTCACGGTTACCAGCCGCAACAATTACAACATTGTCTGGCAAATGATACTTACCTAGACGACGGTTCAAAATCAACTGATACGCTGCAGCTTGAACAGCAGGTGCCGCTACGTTCATTTCGTCCAAGAACAAAGTGATAACTGGATACTCTTTGGCCATTTCGGCAGTTGGCAAGTCGATAGGCTCAGCCCAATCCATCTTACCGTTGTCTTTGTTATAAAACGGAATACCACGCAAATCTGTCGGCTCCATCTGACCTAGACGCAAGTCAATGCACAGGCCGCCTAATTCTTGAGTCAAGTCTGCTACCAATTCTGATTTACCTACGCCTGGAGGACCCCACAAGAATACTGGACGTTTTACTTTGAAAGCACGTAACAAACGGCTACGGGTTTCACTTGGGGTAACTGTACGATTTTCACTAACGCTCATTTACGACTCCTATTAAAATTTAACTACGGAATTTAACTTATTTCTTACTATACAACTATTATACAATATTGATCTTTAACGGTCAAACAATCTTTACCGCTGTTGCATCTCTGCGATCGCTATATATCTTATTACCACGATCACGAATTAAGTCAGCACTACCTTGCGGATCGTTTTCAAACATACCGCGAATATCTTCGTCTGTAAGTCCTTCTTGAACATTCATAGTATAGATTTCGTAGTGTCTTTGACTATTTGCACGAGCTCGCGTCATTAGGTAATTTACAATATGGCTAATTTTTTTTGAAGGTTCCTTGTCTTGCAGAGTTGCCCAAGTAGCTTCTTTTTCAAGATCTGTAATATTAACCACAGCCTCAAGACCATTGCAGTCCCAGGCCATGATAAACAGATTACCCTCTTGCATTTTGGTACTCTGCAAAACAGCGATCGTATTCGGCTTTACTAACTTCTACGCCATCTACCAGATAGTGTATTTCGCCTGTGTCGCGGTTGCCCCAAGTCGTTAGCTCGTAGTTCATACTTCTGCGATTTCCCAGTTATTAATACGACGCTCAACTTCGTTGTTGAGAATGTCGCGGATAACAACGTCGTTGACCCCTGGGCTTTGACAATCGTTGTAGGTATCGGCTAAGCCCATTAATTCTTGCACGGGCATGTTGCGTACCATTTCTTTGTACTCGGCAATAGTTTGACATTTTGACATCAACATCTCCTTAGTTAAAAAGTGCTGGTTTTAGGTTTGTGAGTCGCAACCACCAGCAAAAATTGACTCGCTTCGTATTCTGGGGTATCAAGGCTCCCCAGGGACCGCACGGCCCCATTACAGCCTTATCCTGCCATTACTGGGCCCAACGATGCAGGCAACGGAATGTTGAGTATTTCACAAACATCTTTGAAATTGCACTGACATTCCATACCAATGTATTCAATGTCGTCGGCTTCAAATTCTGCGTAGTTGTCGTAACCCATGTCTTCGCAGATGGCATCTGCTGTTTGGATCACATGATTTTTTCTGTTGTAAGCCATTTTGCTTCTCCTTATCTTGACAAGTTGATAATACGACCTTGGTATTCCATAAAGCTAACCTTCCAAGGAACGAACACGATCTCACCAACACGGTTACCTGTATTTTTGTAACCAACTTCAGTAAACTCTTTGCCATCAAACACATCTTTAGTAACACGGATTTTATATGCTTGGTAACCACGAGTGCTATCGTTACGATCCAATACTTCGCCTTCAACAAAGCAATCTTCTCTGTTAACCATTGGCTTGAAATCGTAAGAACGAATAATGTCTTTTACTTGTACTTGCATGGTCTGCTCCTTGTTATTCACTATAACAACAGTATAGCATTTTGGTAATTAATGGTAAACCAAAATTTTAAGTACAAAAAACCCCCTAAAAACAGGGGGTTAAGGGTGTTGTTTTTATGCTACAGATTACATTGTTGTGTAATCTTCTTTACCGCAACCACACTCTGGGCATTCAAATGTTTCTGGCAATGAATCCCATGCGCCTTCTACTGCTTCATCGTGGACATGTCCACATACGATACAAATATGCTGTTCCATTATAGTGTCTCCAATTTAGTTTGATATGCTTCTGCATGACGCTTCTCTACTCGAGCCAAGGCTGCAAAACGTTTTTCTGCTTTGGCAAGAATAGCAGTAAATTCACTTGCGTGAGCTTTGCTTTCGTCAATTTGTGTTTGTGCTTCAAGTGCAGCAACGATATTACCTTCTTCAACTGCTTCTTTAAGCATTGTTGGGTACATGTGAGTGTATTCTTCTGTTTCGCCGGCGATAGCCATTTGCAAACATTCAGCAGTGGTTGGCTTACCTACTAACAATTCTAAATGACCGTGTGCATGTAATAGTTCCTGTCCAGCGGTGTGTTCAAAATGCTTTGCAATATCTTCGTGGCCTTCTGCGCGAGCGATTTTGGCAAAATACATATACTTTGTAAATGCTTGTGACTCTCCAGCAAAGGCCGATTTTAAGTTTTCTAGTGTAATTGACATATTGTCTCCAAATTAATTAAGTTAAAACATTATATAGTATTTCTATTAATAGAACAAACTATTTTTTGCCCAAATATTCGTGGCTGTAGCATACTCGGTAAGCATCACGGACTGTAGTTGTACCACCATATCCGGCCATCTTTCTAGCAGTACCATCCTTGTTTAGATAGCTACCCACACGGCTTTTCTTGTTCATTGACGTAGGTCTCCAAAGTGGACTATTTTCGCGATGCTCGCCAAAGCTAGGGTGTGCAGTCTTGCTAAAGTAGCGTAGCCCACGACTAACATATATTTCAGCAACGGCATCACTAAATCGTGTACCTATACCCATACCCTGAAACTCTGGCAGGATCACTGTACGATGACCGCGCCAGTACGAATGAATATCTCTGTTGGTTGAATGTATGGCGGCATGAAAGCCAATTGGTTTATCACCTAACAACAAGACATAGTAGTGTGCTGACTTGCTGATAGCAGTATCTAAATAGTGATACTTACTGAAATATCTCCAATAGTCGACACTTGAGCTTTTGATGGTGAGTGCAAGTTCTGGTCGTCTCCCCAGTCGAAGAAGTGACCTCCGGTTTTCTAAGACACAGAGATCTGTGTCATAAACGTATTCAGGATCCAACCATTCAATGATATCTCTATGGCAACTGGCAATATACAATGGATCTGTTGTGCCACGTCGATCATAAAACTTGCGAATACTTAATGCAAGACTTTTAGCAGTATCGCGGTCAACTACGGAGGTAAATTCATCAACGGTATTGATTCCTTGATCTAAGCATAGGGCCATAACAAATCTGTGATGCTCACCATTGCTTAGTGTGTTGGGTGTACGGAACCAAGCAGGGATAGTACGCAGGCCGCAGGCAAGCAATAGTTCTTCTCCACGTTCAGCAGTAGAGAAATTTTCAATAACTGCGGTACGTGGATCAAATTGAATCTGATTGCTATTGCCTAATGTGTTCAAGATCGTGCTTTTACCTGAGCCGCTAGTACCTACTATGAGTACAATGCCATTAGTAGGAAGCTCGGGTATTTTAACCTTAGCTTCTTTATGATCTGTGATATCGTACTTCTTTTTAATTTCTTCTAAGTAGCTCATACAATTCCAAAAAGGTTAAAATGGTCTTGCAAGGTCCATTTGTTAATATCAATCTCTTTACCTGTGTGAGTTGTAAACTTTGTAGTAGTATCAAAGACATTGTAGCGTTTAAAGAATTGCCAATAATCGGGACTTGAACTCACTCGCTTATGTTCACGTAATAACCGATCGTTGGATTTACTAATAAAACAAGTGGGGGTATTCAGCGCCTGGGCAGTTGTTAATATACCTTGTATTAACATGTCGCGGACCTTAGCTGCAGGAATAACATGTTCAAAAATACAATTCTTTAAATCGACTCCTACTTCTGTATAATGGGCTCCAATACCGCCCTCAATTACATATCCATGATAACGACGTATCCAATGGTCCATGCTATCTCGAAGTAGTCGGCCAGTTTGTGCAGTATGTTCATTACGATTGTAACGTTCTACTAAGCGATCAAGTTCATCTACTGCAATGATCAAACTTTCTGCATGAGTGATATTGCTGCGTTTGACCTTGGCGTAGTCTGCTTTAGTAAACTTTGATAAGGATTCTTTTAACATTATTATAATTTTTGTATTATTGCCAGGTATTTTTTAATGGCAATGTAACCCCGAGTGCTTTCTTCCACTGTGCATATCCAATTACTGGTCCCGATTCAAGTGCCACTTGTTTGCCATGTTTGATAAAGGTTCCTAACTTAATCGAATTACTTGTTTGTAAATAATCAACAACGATATCTCCGGTGAGCATAAAGCAATCAATAATTTGATTTGTATGTTCATCAAATGCAATCAGATAAGTATCTCTACATTTTGATTGCAAATTGGATTCATATTGTATATCACCAAAAGATGCAGTAAACGCCGATTCCAACTTTACACATTCACTTTTTTTAACGCACTCGAGCAGTTTATTGTCTTCTTTAGTTAGATAAATTGCTCCACGTTTAGTAACAAATGAATTATCTGTATTAATTGTTCTCGACGACGTTTTGAATTCTACTTCTGTTATTTTTCCGTTTTTAATAAAAATACCATCTGCACCGCGCTTTTCTTTAAGGTAAGGTAATGCACCAATATGTGCAGCTGCTAAAATATCAAATGCTTTTGCAGATAATACAAAAGCAGATAGGTCACCTGCATGAGCATCCGCACCGTGGAATTTTTTAAGGTCAAAGGAATTATTTTTCATTTGACGCTTAATCTCTGCAGAGTTTTCTGCAATCTTACGTGTTATCTCTTTGATATTTTTCATTTAATAATTCCAATCGGTTAACTAACTGTAAATTATATATTAATGAGTATTAGGGGTCAACCGTTTGTTTCTATGTTGTCTAAATACGACACTAAATCGTTTCCGTGCAATGTCAGCATCAGTGCTTCTTCTTCTTCAAATACTATGATTTTTTGTCGTTTAAGCAAGTAGTACATGCCCTTAAACAACCGTTCGAGTTGAAGTAAATTGCGATTAGATAGTTCTTCTGAAAGTGCAAATTCATAACTTTGCATTTTAAGATTAGCTTTAACAAACTGTAGACCGGCTAAACTTAATCTGAGACTGTTTGCATCTGTGGGATTTTTCCACCAGCGCCGTTGCATGTCAGTAGTCATGCCAATAGGAATACCAGCTTGGTCTACAAATATTTTAGTAAGCTGACGTTGGGTGTAACGCTTAGGGGAAGATTTTGTCACCGGCACGTAAAAGTACTACCGAAAATTTATCGCTCTTAAACAAGGTATTGAGCTTTTTGCAAAGATTAATCGCATGTCCGCTATTTGAGAAGGATACTTTTTTATATTTCGGGCCAGGGTACGACACAAGTATATTGTGTGTCTTTAGATTGATGGGTTGGTTGTCATAGAATACTGCCCAGATGCCTTCAGAGGCTAACACCTGTTCGCTTTTATATGTTGTCTTGTTTACATGATCCAACAGCACCGTTGGTTTAGGTCGACTCATGATGTTGTTCCTTTTAACTTTTTTGTTTGTGATATCTTTAACTTAGTTTCTTCAGAGTGACTCTTACCACGCATACCAATATTAATTTGTTGAGATCTTTTGTCTTTAATTTTATCTATTGTTTCTTTAGAATGTTTCTGTCCTGTGCGGAGATTCAGTTGTTTTGCTCTTGCTTCTTTAATTTTTTGTTTTACTTCCGGAGAATGAGTATATTGTCCTTTAATTCGACCACCGCCATCAAGGCCATTTTCTATTTTTAAGTTTGCCCACGAGGCCGACTCGACAATATTGTTTTCAGAGGAAAATTTAGTAGCATACTCAACTAGCGAGTCTTCAGTTACGAACAATTGACACCAGTGTGTAGTTATATCAAATCCGTGTGCTTTTAGATGATTTAACCAGCGATTTCCTGACCCAGAATATTTAATTGGGTCTTTCCTTGTGGTTTTACCAAAATACTGTAACCCGGTGATATTATGTTGCTTAATATATAACCATGTGGGTTTGAATGCTGACATTTTAACTATCCTTGATATACAGTTTATTTATCTCAATATATACCCAGTTTATTTAAAACCGCCGCCATCCATAGTAATCTGCGTAACTTCTGTGGCAACAGTACTATCCTTGCTTAAACCGGCAATAGTGGCCATCAAATCATAAATTTCAGCATGTAAACCGCGAGCTTCGTCGGCATTTAAGGTTAGAATCTTGGCGTTGGCTTGATTCATTGCTCTTACTTTGTCATTGAACTTTTTAATTTGTAGTGATACGTTATTATCCATTTGCTTCTTTCATTGATTCTACCATGCGCTCTTGAGTTTTAAATGGACCTTGGTATTCGTAACGATTTAACGTAATCAGTTTAGGGCAGTATGCACGGACCCATGTGCTACTAAACTTAATGATATAATAGCCTGCACAAAAGAAACTCTTTGACTTTGCGCCTTTGGTGTAGATAGGCAAGTAACGTTGAACATCTAGTACTTCATTATTGGGCTGTGTATTAGTAGGAAACCCATATACATCGTATGTATCTTGTTTAACTTTCTTTGGCTTCTCGGCCTTGACAAATTCAATATTGTACTTGGCACTGATCATTTTAATGCTAGGAAATTGTTCACGTTGATTATCGTGTACATATACAAATCCGCCTTCTTCCACGGCCATGATGTTTCCTACCTTGTTGCCATACCGCTCAACAATCCACATCTTATTCTTTACAATCGGTTTAGCAATCATTTCAGTCATACAAGTAATCCTATCATTGTTATATATGTTAATGCGTGTAGGTATTGGTCAAGGCCCAATAACCACCAAAACTTTTCACTTGACTCTGGCTTCCATCCAAAATGAGCATTTAGATTCATTTTTGCCCAGTCAATATGATAGTGTACTACAGCATCTGCAACGGCAAATACCAATGCTATAGTAATATCAAACCAGATGAAACAAAGGTATGTGCCAATGCCATGTAGTGTGGCATGTATTAGGCCACCTGGGTGTCCATACTTGCCTTTGTTCTTCCACTGATATTCCCATTGTAGGGGAAAGTCTATAATGAAGTGTTTAGTAAACAAGCAAATCAATAATAAAGTTAATGTCATTTACGCAACTTTCTACATTCTTCTTTCATAGCAGGAGTATAGTCTGGACTAATTTCCGCAATACTACAGTTAATCATTACCTGCCCTGACATAGAACTATTAATGCCATAGAATAGTAACCCCATCAGGATAGCCAAAGTTGCCAGCGCAGGCCACATTAACAAGTGTTCTTTAGCAGTAGTCATTTTCTTTGAAATACATAATTTAATGCAATAAGGGCAATATCAAGTACACAACTCGTCCACTCACCCTTGCCAAAGTCCACTAGCAAGCACATACTCATCCAGCCGATTGTGAACCAACTGATTTGTGTAAAGTGCAGGTCGTACCAATATAAAAACTTTTTCATTTCTTCATCCATTCTTTAATTTTGTCAACGGTTTCTTTTTCGATTCCAAGGAATCCGTGATGTGAAATACCCGAGCATTCATTACCTCCGATATCACCGCCATCCATCATGATAGTATCTGTACCTAGTGCCTTGGAGTGGGTAACAGCGCCTGGTCCGTTGGTCCATTTACAACTATCGCCAATGTGACCGACTACAATATTTTTACTCTTTAATCCAGTGCTGTCAAAACTGCCCACAGCTGAAGTATGTATAAACCCTGCAACTTCGCCATCTATGTGTGTTGCTAGATACATTGTGTCAGGTGTACTATAACTAGTACCAGCAACAAATATTTTAACTCCCGGATATCTACGTTGCAAATCATCAATTAATCCACGCATACGGTCAACGCTACTAAACCGATCTATAACTACTGTTACAGTTTCTTTGTCGGCAAACAGTATTCTTGATCGAATTAAAAAGTTACCTTTGGTATTAAAGAAGATTGTACCGTCTGCTTCTTTTTGTAATCCTATTGTGCCATTGCCACCGGGCATTAAAATAACAGCATACTTGGGTTTCGCACCTGGATATTCTGTTAGTAGATATGGAATTTTATCTCCATTGGCATAATGAGCAGTATCTACATACTGGTCTGGTGCATAGGTAGCAGACGAAAAGTCTGCAGGATTACTTGGGTTATGCTGTGCATACACCACGGAACTAACTAATAAGCAGGATAACACTAATAATTTATTCATTTACTTTTCTTAGTTTGCCGCAGGACGTCTACGTTCATAATCGGTACGTTGTAATTCTGACCAAACAAGATTCTTTTTAGCCAGGCGAGCTTGACGCCAATCCATAACAGTGGCTACTAACATAGCACCGAAGAATCCAATACCTATTCCAGTAGCAAGGAATAATCCAGCATACATTATCCACATATTATTTCTCCGGGTACGGTGCTTCTAAGAAACGAACATAACTATCAGCCATCTCTGACATCTTAATAAGATCATACTTGCCGCAGAACTTTAAGAAGTGTGCTCCTACCATAGGGCGATTTAACAGAACTGCTCCTTCGGCGATAGTAGTAGTAATCTTGGCTTTAATATCGTCCGGTTGTGCAGATAAGTCGACTAAGACCACATTGCGATTATAATCATCTAGAACCTTATGCTCTACTTCATTATGATCAGTCCAGCGTTGTAGCATTAGATTATTCCATGCAAAGCCCTTCTTATCTTTGTCGGCAAAGGCTTCTTCAAGACCAGTTTTAGTCTTAGTTCCTTTCCGACGTACTCCCGGGTAAGCCGAAAATACGTTGTCGGTGGGGTCTCCCCGCATACACTTTTCGAAAAGAATCCACTTAGGATCCGGAATGACCTTTGCTTCCTTAGTTTTTTTATCGATGACTGCTTTACCCTTTTTGTCGAAAATACCTTGAATAGTGTGGAGCTCATCTGCGATCCCGTTGTATTGATTTACGTTGTCTGCTAGTAGTTGATGGAAGTCACTATCGCTTGATACGATAGTGTGATGATCTGTTGGGTGACTCTGAATCCAACCTGCAATTAAGTCATCTGCTTCTAAATTTTCGTGTTGCAGTACTGTGCAGTTGGTCTTGTTGGCAAGATAGTCTTTAAGGTTATCAAATGATTCCCAAAAGAGTTTATCTTCCTCTTGTTCTGTTTCTGTAAGTGCCGCACGTGCCACAGCACGGTTAGCCTTGTATGGTGTATAAAAGTCTTTGCGCCAGCTACGTCCTTCTAAGAAGAAAATAACGTGATCTGCTTTTTGATCTCTCCAACTTTTACTAACACTACCTAGCGTAGTATGTATAGCAAAACCCAGTTTATCCCAGGTATCTGCTTGGCGGTGAGCGGCGTGTCTAGCACGGAAGAATGTGTTTGCGGTATCTACAAGTAAGTATCTCATTGAGTTATAATAGCATTTAATGATTAAGCTGTCAAGTTCTTTTCGACTATGCGTTGATATAAGAACTCTGCCCATGCACAATGGGCATCTACACCAAAATGGTAAGACGTTGGGTTAACTGTTTTAAATCCTTTTTGGATGCACCAATTGTAGTAGGTAAGATCTGGATTATATGGGTCAATATATGAATTGCCCCAGTCGAGCTCTTTATGTGGAATGCTGGATACAGTTATCTGTCCTGTACGTATAGGAGCAAAGTGGCTATAGGTATTAAAGAATACATGCGGAATGTTTAATTCATCCAATTCTTTATGGAAGTTATGTATACGTGTGTGCCATTCCAGCAAGCGTTTTTCTCGATATGGCTGGTCCTGCATAACGACCCATTCTTTATATTGCGTTTTCAATTCGTGAGGAACAGTATCTGTGCCACTTGCAGTTACTTGGTAATAGATTCCATTGTGAAGCCATTCTTCACGTTCCCAAGTTGACCATCCTATAACAACAAGATCTGGTTTAGAGTCGTTTGGAAAGTTTGCTAGATATTCCTGCGTGGTTCTTAGAATCCGGTCATTGCTTGCAGCACTTTCAGCAGCGCATTCTAGAACAGCATACAACATATTGGCCAGTTCGCAACCATAGCTAACACGTAGATTGTCTGGGTGAGGTTGTCGGCCCAGTGCCCAGTACAAGGGATCATCTTCTGCAAAAGCATGTGGGTTAACTGCTTCAGCACCTGCGCTATGGCTATCACCATTTACATATACAATCATACTGACCTATATTAACTTACCTCGGTGCGTCCATCACCGATATCTCTACGATTGATTTCTCTAGGACGATCATTAATTGGTTGATTGGCTTCCCATTGTTCAAAGTTTTCGGCTACCACGTTCTTACATACGTCTTGGAACCATAGGTCTACCATGTCACTATCTGTTTTGCCTTTGTATCCGGCACGTACCAAGTTTGTGATGAACTTTTCATTCCAGTCTAATTCAAACGCACCATTGCCGATATTATCTGGATCTAATTCCACTGCTACTACACTAACCCAAGGTTCTCCTTTGGCGTCAGCTGCTTGTCGCGGAGTCATTCCTGTAAAATCAATCTTCTTGGTTGTCTTGACTTTAGGTGTTGCAGTTGCTTTAGCCACTGGCTGTTTAACTGCAACTTTCTTAGTTACTGTTTTCTTTGCTACTGGCTTTTTAACTGCAACTTTCTTAGTTACTGTTTTCTTTGCTACTGGCTTTTTAGTTGCCATTTTCATTCTCCTGAATTTCTAACCATGTATTTTACTTGACTTAGGTACTCATAGTCAACTGGTACACCAGTAGTCCAATCTGTGGGTCCTGTTTGCACCAACAACATTTGTTCTTTTCTACGGTCCCATACTAACCAGTACAGGTTACCCATTACTACTTGAAACTGGTATTCGGCAGCATGCACCATGTCGGTGATATCTAACCGACGTTTAATACCTTCTGCTTGCTTTTGTAGTACTGCAACTAGTTCCATAATACGATCATACTCCTGCTGGGCATACATCCTAGCATGATTGATCATTATGTCTTTTTGTTTAGTGACAGGTACAAGATCAAACTTTGGACCACTAGACTCTGTAGGATACGTGCTAACATTTCTATTAAAGAAGGGTATTAAGACATTGCCCACAGTGATATCAAAGCTGGTACGCCCGTCACTGACATTAGACCTTTTATCAGTCACTGTTTTAATTTCTGTATAATGTATTCTACTTCGTTGTAGTAACGATGTTCTTCAACTGGAGTTCCAGGCCCAGTCCATACTGCTGTACCTTTGTAAGCATGGGTTAGCCAAAGACGCCGACCAGTTATATGGCAACGCTTAGGCCATAGCAAATAAACTAATTTAAACTCTGCACGAGTATTAAAAGGATCGTATTGTTCGTCCATCCACATTCCTGTTATATTCATTCCGTATAAGCCTTGCGGAAACATTCCGTACCTTACTTTCACTTGCCCCAACCATTGCCCCACAAGTCTACGTGCAAGCGTGGGCTATAATTAAATCCACGTTCGCAACAGATATTGGCAATGTTTAGTTTGTTTGATTCATATGGATCAACAACACCGCCCTGTGGCATCAAGTAAACAACACCAGTAAATCCACCTGCACGGAAAGCATCTACAGCCCGAACTGCCTCGTCAACGTGATCCGTTGTTTCCACAACAAACTTAAGATATGTGTGTCCATATGTTTGATAGATATTAACAACCTTGGGCTTGATAGCATCTTCCCAAGTTTCCCCACTAGCACTTAACTTGGCACTTACGCTAAAGGTAACTTCACGTCCGGGTAATTCATCAACCCAATCGATTAAGTAATCACGAAAGTCTTCATGTAGCTCTTGGGTACCATTGGTTTCAAATGTAATGTTCTTTAAGTCTGCCATACGTGGATGACTCAGCAACTCAGCATAAGCACGTTGCCAACCCAACAATGGTTCACCGCCAGTAATAACCAGGTGTACATCATTGCCGTTATTCTGCGCCCACATGTTATTAGGAGTTAATGCTAACATTTGTTCTACAAGTTCTTCTGTAGTTAATGTTGGACTTAGGTGTTTAAATGCAGGATGCCAACTTGCGTAACTATCGCAACCTGTTTCAACTAAGGGTAAACTTAAGAAAGTATCATATTTGCTAACTTCTTTAGCAACTTCATCTGCACCTGTGGATTTTTCACCGGGCTTGCAACCAAATGAACTACACGTAAAATTGCAACCATACGTCCGCAGAAAAACTGATGGCACGCCAACAAATCTTCCTTCTCCCTGAAGTGAATAAAACAATTCACTTACTTTAATCTTTGCCATTATTGTCCTTTAACATATCAAATCCTAACTCTCTTGGTGTTTTGCCACGCCATTCTTTTGGTGTTCTTCTACCCTACGCATTTAATTTTTATTGAGTTGGGTCTTCGGGATTAATTAAATTATTATTTGCAGATTTCTGCATTACACCGGACAAATAGCTATGATATGCTTTAGTTCTATCACCTTTAGCAAATACACGCCTACCACACTCGTTGCATTCGTGATAAAACATTTCGTGTAATATAACCTCTCCACCTGCCCATTTAGGTTGCTTTTCTAATACTTCCGACCCCTCAATGGTAAATTTGTCTACACATTGATTAAACGTACATATCACTTCAAACGTTACTGGATCTAAAAAGCTAACATCAACTTTTTTCTTTGACATTTTTTTAATCTTCATATATGTTTGACCATTCGGTTAGTTTTTGACTTTTTTTCACTTGTGCTACATGTAATTCTTTATCTGTATATACTTGGTGTGCTTTAAGTAATTCTATTAGTAAAGTAACATCGCCCAACTCTTGTACTAAGTGCTCACGTTGAGTGCCGCCATCTTTGTAACTATTGTCTATGCCAAAGCGGCGAATCTTGCTGATAGCAACAATTACTTCCGCACACTCCTCTTGGAGTATGTCTAGGATTTTGTTTACCTTAGGCGAACAGGTCTTCATTCCACTCACGATGTCCTTCACGAAACGCCATGTTACTTTGGGTTTCTCTAACTTCGACTTTGTAGCACCATAGACGATCTGCTTCAGCTTCACCCCACATGTCAGGGATATAAACACCATTGACATATTTGTACAACATATCTGCTAGTCCTTCACACCCTAGCCTAGGAAGGATAGTAAGTTTAGCTAGATTTTTTTCTTGTAAAAGTTTGTATGTTTCTAATTCAGGATCATCTTCTGCCACTAATAAAGTGTGATCAAATTGACTTTCTAAAATACCTTTAAGCTCTTTAAGTCCGCCATAATCGGCAGCCCAGTGGCGGGTATCTAATGTATCTGTACCAAAGTAAAATTTCATACTAAAACTATAACCGTGAATTAAGTTACAGTGACTATCGGATTTCCATTGGCGATATGCACACGGAAATGCGTCATGATATTCTTTTGTACTGGTGTACTTGTATTGTATTGCTTGATTCATAATAATTCTCCTATGTTAATTATAGCATAGGCGGCAGAATTTATCAATCGGGATGACGCCATAAGACCGATGTTTTTGGGGATATAACTATTTATCTTGTTCAATTTGGGTGCATTTAAGTTTATCATCGCATAGTTCAAATGTACCATTTTGGGTATTCATGCGTACAATATGCCCTTCGTGAACTGTAAAGGTATATTTGGCATTGTCAACCGCAGGCATTGTCACTTGGTATCCAAGTAAAGCACACATCAGGGCTGTTAGGGCTATCATTTATATTTCCTGGCAAATTCTAAATGCATTTTCATAGCGGCTCCAGACGAAAACTGGGTATCTTTTCTAAACGTGATTCCGTTTAACATAAATGGTTTTAATACCCTATCACCATTCCACCAACTACGTTGAATCCGAATATAACCTAGGGTTTCTAATTGCTCACGTAATGCCTTAAACTCTGGCCCATCATCGCTACCGGTCATACTACACTTGCCCTTACCTTTAAGGACTTCAACAAGATCTTCGTCGGTAACAACGTCCTGGTTTAGATAACTATTCCATTCTTCATAAGTAGCAAGGTGCCATTCGAGAGATTCATCGAGTTCAAACTTCTTTATTGCCACCACTCCTCCCAAGGAAATACGCACCAAATAGGATCTTCTAATTTGTTTATGGACATACCCGCATAGTCTACATCCTTAAAGTCACTTGCTTCGTTGTTGATTAGTACAGCAAAGCGTACATTGTTACCAAAAACATTTTCCCAGCGTGGATGATTGGGTAAGCAACCGCTACGCCAATCTTCTTTGATCCAATTGAGTGTAGCACCAGTGTCGTTAATATCATCTACAATAAGAATATTTTTAGCATATATAGTATAATCAAACGAATTGTCGCCGCCAAGTACACTATTATTAACTGCAATTGGTCCTATTTCACTTGTATATTCTGTTGGAAAATATCCGAATGCTTCTTCGGCCATCCATAGATTAGACTCTGGGTTAGCATTATCGTCGCGGAAACTAACTTTAAGGGTTTCCATTGGTACATCTAAATATTGACTTAACATATTAGCAGGAATTAGGCCGCCGCGGGTAAGTCCCACAACATAGTCGGGGCGCCATCCATCTCGGGCCATTGCACGAATGATTTCGTGTACCCAGCCCTTAATTGTTGCTTCTTTGTAAAATACTTTTCTAGACATAATGTTCTGCTTCTTTTAGGTTGTGTGTTTGTATATAATCTATAAATTTTAACAGGAACATACTTGCGGCGCTTGCATCTGCTCCATCAAACCTTACTAAGGTTAAACCTGTGCCATCTTGCATTTTGTAGCTGGCTTTGGCTTTACCGTATTGTACTTGATTTGTAAAATGTTCGCGACCACGGCCATCCCACCAGCGTACTCTAGTAGCACTTCCGCCAATCATGTTAAACCACTCGCCCATTTCGTCAGTGAGTTCGTTGACCATAAAACGGATTTCGTATGCTACCTTGCATCCTGGGGGAAGTTGTTGCATTACTCTGCGTCAGTTAAGGTTAAAACCATTTTAAGTTGAGCTTGTGCTAGTTCGTACTTGGCAAGTGCATCTGCTACTGTAACATTCTTGGCGGCAAGTTCTTTGATACGAGTTTCTTCGGCCATTTTCTTATGGCACCAATCTAGAGCACTAATAGCCGCACCGCTTAAACTAACTTCAGCAGTACTACCAAACGCAAGCCAGTTGCTTCCGTTATAGACTTCACAATGATTGCCATTCATGCGAATCATACCAGTTGCTGGGTTACCACTCGGATCAGGATAAACGTATGGAGTATTGTTGTGTCCGCTGACATGTAGATATCCTGAGGTGTTAGAATAGATATTATTAATCATTTTTCAACCTTGGTTAAACGTAGGCTAACATCTCTGCCTTCGGTAATAATACGATTTTCAAGTTGCAATATTTTGTGATTTAGTCTAACGATGCGAACATGAGCATATACCAATGCAGCAACTACTAAGCTAAATGTTAAACCCCACCCAGCAACAATACCGATGACCCAAGACCATAATCCATTGACTTCTCCAACGACAGTTTGCAACGATTCGACTATCATGCTTTTAACTTGCTCATAGTAATAATTTTGCCTAACTCACGATCAAAGTCTGCACCATCGGGGATAATATACAGCTCGCCATTGCTATATTCTTGCAGATTCATCTGAACAATAGTACCACCATTGGCTGGGGTAATTTTAATAGTCATTGTTTGACTGGACTGTGGCGTTTGTGCAACCCCATATCCAGCTGGATTAATATTAATAGTTCCTTGACTGCCGCCTAAGGTGTATGACATGGGTTTTTTATCTTTCTCTATTGTAATTCTACCTGCTGCTAACCAGTTTAATATGCTGATGCGGAAGTTCTTGAACCAGAAGCTCATGAACGCAATAATTCCATGCTAACAATATGTCCGATGCGTGTTGCAATATCTTCGCCGTCGGGGATAACATGTGTGATGCTATTATTACGATCTGTTCGACGATCGTAGCTACGAATCTGCACTACAGTTCCGCCTTGTGCCGGCATAACATTAAAGGATAGTCCTTCTACATCAACTGATCTTGCACCTACAGCTACATCCTGTGCTACAGGTTGATTGTTATACCAGTCATCTCTAACCCACTTAACAACAATTCTCTTTAGCCATTTCATCGTGCATAACCTTGTTGTAATTTGATATTATCAAAAAACTCTTTTTTAGTATTCATGTCAATTTGGAATGCACCTGTT
>Ga0316221_1000349_pt1 | contig 62511 bp, 45 predicted proteins | sample TBH18007metaG_FD_206003 | JGI IMG/M metagenome (GOLD analysis project Ga0316221, IMG submission 206003) | Freshwater microbial communities from Trout Bog Lake, Wisconsin, USA - TBH18007 | ecosystem: Environmental > Aquatic > Freshwater > Lake > Hypolimnion/Profundal zone | place: USA: Wisconsin... | reverse complement strand
CGCTTGTTGTGTTTGCTCCGGGCGTGGCCACGCCGACTGTGCAGGTTGAGGAAGTAAAACCTGCGCCGGCTGCCGTTTTGGCTGAGCCTGCTGCTTCCGCACCGGCTGAAGCGACAAAATAGATTGACTGTCACTGTAGTAAAAACAAACCAGCTTCGGCTGGTTTGTTTTTTGGGGCGGGTTAAACGCCGAAATCGGCAGATATTTGCCGGATGTGGCTTCTCGTTCCCGCCGCAAGCATGTAAAATAGCCCACTCTCGTGTTGGCAAATCATACATTTTCGATTTGCTTTATGCCGACGCGTGTGACCATAGATCAACGGATAGATCAAGTTCCTCCTAAGAATTAGATACAGGTTCGATTCCTGTTGGTCACACCAATTCCCCGCTCAATATCGTTCTACAACATGCTGGCATCATTTGGGCCAATTTATATTGAAGTGTGGTTTTAATACTAAATGCCTGATCATCGCTGGAGCCATACAGCAGACGAAGAGCACTACCAAGCGACTGGATACGCAATATTCGATTCCTGTTGGTCCATTCAACAAGCCAAATCGGACGACAGTCCGGCACCACTGATTCTGGCAACTCAAAATATCCCAACAAATTTTGCTGTGATGACTACTATGGTTGCGGGCGCCATCGTCTGCAGAATTAACATGTCAAAGGTGATTTATATGAAACTCTTCGATTTTTTTCGACCGTCATCAAACGTTGAGTCCTCCAGTGAACTGCACAAAATAGCCAATGAAAAAATTCTGGCCAGCCTGCTGGTTATGGCCTGGGTGGTGGAAGCGCGCGATCCTTATACTGGCGGGCACCTGTGGCGCGTCTCACGCTATGCGCGACTGCTGGCGGATCATGCCGGTTTGCCCCAGGTCGATGCAGCGCGAGTGATGATCGGCGGATTTCTGCATGATTTGGGCAAGGTCGGCATTCCGGATGCGATATTGAATAAAAAAGACAAACTCACTGACGAAGAATATGACGTGATCAAAACTCATCCGGAGGTGGGACGCAGAATGTTGTCCGGACATCCTTTTTCTGCGCTGGCGCTCGATGCTGTTTTTCTTCACCATGAAACGCCGGATGGACGCGGCTATCCCAACGGATTGGGGCTGGATAAAATTCCCGATGTGGCACGCATCGTTGGTATTTGCGATGCTTTTGATGCCATGACCAGTACCCGTCCCTATCGCAGCGGCATGCCGGTTGACAGGGCCATGCGCATCATTGAAGAAAATCTCGGGCGACAGTTTGATCAGAAATTCGGTGCACTTTTCATTGAGCTGCAAACCCATCCCGATCTGCTGCACATTGTCGGACATACCGACAGCGGTATTCCGTTACAGAACTGTGGCATGTGCGGTCCGACTGTGGTTTTGCAGCGCAACAGCAAGCCCGGTGATATTGCCTATTGTCGCTGCTGCACCGGTGAATACACGGTTCAGAGAACTGAAGGTGGATTCCATATTGCTCCCACAGGAGCAAAAGGCAATGCACTTCAGTTGGAAACACGTCCTGACGAATTCGTGATTGGCGATCTGGTGACAGAGTCGGCCAACATCATCAATCTGGGCGGCCTTATGCAGGCTTCCTGACCATTGATCGAATGTCACTGCGTTCAGGCCAGCCGCGCCTGAACTGTCAACACTCTGCATTGCACCGGCTTGTCAGGTGCGCCCTCCCAAAAAAGTAAAGACTGCATCTGCTGTGGTTTACACAACATAATTAAATAAACAAGATTAATAAAATAGCTATTCATGTAGATATCTTTTAATATCGAACCGTCATTCATGAACAAGAATTAATTTGTTCAAACTGAAAAAATGACAAACAAATTCCGATTAATTTGTTCAGGAGTCAAGCATGAGGAAAATAAGCATTGCAAGCATTGCAAGCATTGCATTAAGCACTTTGTCGTTAAGTATCGCCAGCCAAAATCTGATGGCATACAACACGGCAGCACCAGTTGCTTCCAGCCCGACCGCCAGTACTGTGAGTGCTGATGTTCCAGATTACAGCTCAGTCAACCCAGAGATTTTATTAAAAAATGCCATCAAAAATCCAGATGGCTCACTCACGATCAAAGCCGGTCAGCAAACTGCACAGGCCAACGACATGAATCGTACTTATTGCGAACTGGTCGGCGGTACGGACATTACGAATGGCAGCGATCGACTGATTGAAGGCGGAACACTTTATCCGGTGGTCTGTAAAAGCCCTGTTGGTCATTATCCACCGGCAATTGCAACGGCTATTTTCAGGCTTGGAAGCCAACCGGCAGTTGACACAATGGCTGGCGGCACGTCTTCCCTGAAGGCCACGCCAAAAGGTGAGACAGGGATGTATTCCAATCCTTTCAGCAAGAAATAGAAAGTGAGTGGCGCGGGAATTAAGGTTGCATAACCTTCAGTGCGCCACCTGCTTGTCAGATTTTTATTGTTCGGCATACGTCACCGGCATTCCCCCAATTTTGGGCTTCAATTTCCGACTGAAAAAGTTGGGGGTTGACTGCGTTCGATTGCCGACCCTGTTGCCAACTCTTTGGAGATATTCAATGACTAAATTCACTAAAAACATGTTTAAGCTGTCGGCCATCGCATTTTCGATGATCAGTGCAGTAGGTGTTTCTGCCTTGTCCGCACCAGTTACTGCCGATGGCATCCAAATGGTCGCTGTCAGTGGCCCCTGCACTGGGGGCAACAGCGTCTACACCTCGCTGAATGGGACCGACTGGACTTATCGATTTGCCGGAACGTTAGCCAGCATGTATGGCGTAGCCGTAAACAGAGCGGGACTGTATGCCGCTGTTGGTGAGGGGCCGATCATAACTTCGCCAGATGGCATAACCTGGACTGCGCGAGCTTCAGCTGTTTCAGATTTCGTGCGCGCGATTACAGTGAGTAGTGCAGGACAATTTGTTGCGGTCGGAAATCAGGGCACAATTCAACGATCAGCCGATGGCATAACCTGGACTGCGATTCAGGCTGCAAATCCCTATGCCAATCCCCTTAAAGGTGTCACCGTAAATAGTGCCGGACTGTTTGTTGCCGTCGGTCAGAATCGTGTTTATACCTCACCGGATGGGACAACCTGGACTCAGGCATTCACTCCTCTTACGGTGATGAATGAGTTGAATGCAGTCGCCGTGAGCAGTGCTGGATTGTTTGTTGCTGTGGGGGCTGTTGGCAATGGCACGACCAATGGATTGGTTTTGACCTCGCCCGATGGCATAAACTGGACTTTGCGCCCCCCATTTTCAGCCAGTTCTACCAGCCTGTAAGGCATAGCCGCAAACAGACCGGGATTGTTTGCGGCGGTCGGATATGGCGGAAAAATTTTCACCTCACCAGATGGGGCAAACTGGTCTACGCAATTTTCCGGCATTACAACGGACCTCAATGGCGTAACAGTTGGCAGTGACGGATTGTTCGCAGCAATTGGTGCCGATGGAAAAATAGTCACCTCGCCCGATGCCGTAACCTGGACACAGCAAAGTGCCAACAGCACCTGCAGTCTGCGTGGTATTACCAGTATGGCAGAAGCTGTTCACTAAATAACGATCAGGCAATTCTGCCGCTCCCGCTTCAAACACGGCGAACGGCAGATATCCAAATTTGGCCAAAAGAATAAGTTGAGGTTTCATGGCGTTTGATCAAAAACAGCTGGTGGCAGAGAGTACCCAATACAGTGGTTACACAGTCCGCCCATGACATCAAATTGGTTTGCAAGATCCAGCCTGTGGCCACCAAAGTACGTTAGAAATACAACCCCAGTATCTCTACGTATGTACACGCCAAAAATGATGTGGGACAGTTGCCCCTCCACAAATCGCTCCTGACGTATTTGTTCGACAGGAATAAGTTGAATCCATTTCCCAACGCCCCTTGCCAGCCCGTCTTCCGGAGAATCACATCATGATCCCAATTACGCCCTCATCGGGCAGTTCCTCCTCAAGTTCTTCCTGCACACCAAAGCAAACGATTCCAGAAACACGCACCGCTGTCAAAGAGCCACTGGATCTGAGCGCAGAAAGTCTGGAGATCCCCTGCAATCTCAAAGAGGCATTCGATCAGGAATTTGAAGCCGAGCTCAATGAAATTCTGTTTGATATCTTGAAACAGATCGACAATTCATCCACCTTTGAGCGGGTATGCAGTGGTTTTCTGGAGCAGGGCTATGATCTGACGCACGATGAAGACGGTTCTCTGAGAATGACCCGCCATCTCTACGTTTTTCAGAAAACAGAACGTCATCAGGCGCTGGCAGCTTTTATGTCGGACTTCCTTCCGACGAATGCAATCAACCTTGACAGTGTGGGCGAGCAGCAAATTGAATTCAGCGAGCGAAATATCGATGCCCTGTCAGATGCGCTGCGATCTGGCGAAATTGCGTTAAAAGAGAAAATCATCCGGGATGCAATTATCCAGGGAGAGGAGCTTTTTTTAAACAGTGTCATCGAAACCATGTTCAGGAACGGTGCCCAGTTAGACCTGTCGCAGGCAGATTTGAGCAGAACGGATTTGAGAAAGATGAAACTGTGTGATGTCAGTGCACAACCAACAATCATGAGCGGCGCCAATCTGAATCTGGCGATACTGACTGGAATGGATTTGCGCAATGTCGTGCTTGAAAACGCAACGTTGATCAATGCGAAATTGGAAAAGGTAAAGTTTGGACAGGCTGATTTGCCGGACGTTCATGCGGATCTGACCCGGGCAAATTTGACTGGTGCAAATCTGAATTTTGCATCTCTGGCAGGCGCTACCCTGTGCGGTGCAAAAATGGCTGGCTCTGATCTGCGGCACGTCAATCTGACCAAGACCGATCTCACTGGCGCGGATTTATCTGGCGCCAATTTATCTCGCGCCAGATTGATTGAATCAATATTGAACGGAACAAAACTGGTTGGAACCAAAGTGGTTGACGCTTACCTGTTTTCAGCCCTGGATCGGGCTGATTTTTCTGGGGTAGATCTCGATGAGGCCGACAGGTAACCCACTGCAGGCGCTTGATTGCGCAATCAGGGGATTTTGCATTCCGGATCGTTGGGACAGAGTGTCAGGCTGCCATTTTCGAATACGGTATCGAGATTTTTATTGTAATTGACGTACGGTGTCGTACCATGGTTCAGGAAAATGGGCGTGCTGTTCAAGGCGCGAAATTCCACGTTGCCGCCCGGTTGGCCATGTCCATTGTCCGGATAGTTCGAGGCAGCGGTATAGTTCCAGATTATGCTCACCTTGCCGATGACAATATGATTGCCCATTGAACTGTCAGCACAGTAGGCGATCTTGACAGTTTCTCCGGCACTGACTGGAACGGTATAGGTTTTTTCACGGCGATAGTCGCCCGTGCCATTGTCTATCCAGATGCCGTCGCTTAAGTATTTGACTGCTGCAGCGTTCACATTCATGTGATCGTCCCCATACTCGGGTGGATTGATGGTTGTTTTGAATACGACATTCCACGCATAGCGGGAATTGTTGTAAATTTTGGTGTGATCACCCATCGACGTCAATATGCCGCAAGGGCCTTGTGCTTCCGGAATATTTCCTGCTGAGGTTTGCGGTGAGAGGAGCGTCAGCAGGGGCAATGCAGCCAGCGTCAACAGCTGTTTCACTGAAACAAAAATTCGGTTCTTCATCATTAAGACCTTTCGCACAAATTAGTTGGGGGAGCGCACAGCTTAATGATCTGCAGCGAATTAATTAATACGTATTTCCACTTGGCCCGCCTTAAAACACAACAGAGGCAAAGCGGAAATAGTCAATTGGACATCAACGCTGAGTGATGATTTACTGAATCAAACTGATCTGCGTACGCCGGCCATCCTGGTAGGTGTACAGAGAGATGATCCCGTTTTGCAAATCACCTTTGTCGTCAAACGCGATATTGCCGGTAATGCCTTTGTAATGAATTTTTCGCAGATACGGCAGATAAATGTCCGGATTCGCAGACCGGGCCTGCTGCATGGCGTTGGCCATAACCATGACCGCGTCGTAGGTGTAGGGTGCGTAGATCTGGACATCGACGCCAAAGCGTTTTTTGTAAGCCATCCTGAATTCATCGATGCCCTTTTGTTCTGACTTTTGCACGCCACCGGCAATGGCGCAATAGACTTTATTGTTACCCAGTGCATCACCTGCGAGCTGGATGATCTTTTCGGTACAGACACCATCACCGCCCAGAAATTTGCTGTTGATGCCCAGCGATTTCATTTGCTTGAGCATCGGACCGGCAACGGCATCCATGCCGCCAAAGAAAATCACATCCGGTTTGCCGGCCTTGATAGCCGTCAATATCGCATTGAAGTCGGTGGCCTTGTCATTGGTGAACTGACGCTGCAGAATTTTGATATCCGGATTGACAGCCTTGGCACCTTTGATAAATTGATCTGCCAGACCCTGTCCGAAAGCGGTCCGGTCATCAATGACGGCGATGGTTTTTGCGCTGAGATTGGTGACGGCATAGCTGCCCATTTTGTTGCCGTTAAAACTGTCGCTGGCAACCAGTCGAAACGCTGTTTTATAGCCCATGGCGGTGTAGCTGATTGCCGTCACCGACGGGGCGATCTGGGGAATGCCAGCCATTTGATAGATTTTTGCTGCGGGTATGGTCGTGCCGGAATTTAAATGTCCGACGACCCCGTTGACCTTGGCATCAACCAATTTCTGTGCAACTGCCGTGCCCTGTTTGGGGTCGGCACCGTCATCTTCGGCGATCAGTTCAAAGCGGGCTTTTTTGCCGTTGATGACAAAGCCTTTGGCATTGAGTTCTTCGATGGCCATGCGTGCACCATTTTCATTATCCTTGCCCAGGTGTGCGACGCTGCCGGAGATCGGGCCGGCATGGCCGATTTTGACGGTGATTTCTTCGGCCGCAAATACGGAAGGGATCAGCAGCAGGGATAACAGAATGGTGGTCAGGAGTTTTAGCGGGTTCATATTATTCTCTTTCACAATGAGGAGTGGTTTCACTATTAATTGGGGTAGTGCCGATGACAGTTGAATGTTGCCGGCCTTACGGAACAACGTCGGCAGCGGTGCGGCTGCAAATCAGGCAGAAGCGCTGGCAGAACCGGGACATTGCATTTCTGCACCCGGCATTGTTTTCTTATCAAAGTGAGAAAGATATTGGCGGTTTCCCTTGCCGGAACGGCAATGGGTCTGCATAAAGACCGAAATCTGGTCCGGTGATCAGGTCGCGCTAAGGTACAATGCCGCCTTTATACTTGGATGGGACGTGCCTTTGGGCCGTCAAGGAATGTTATGGCAGTCATTACTCTTTCAAACGCACAGTTGGCATTTGGCCACGTTGCACTTCTGGATCACTCTGAATTTTCACTGGAAACAGGCGAGCGGGTCGGACTGATCGGCCGTAACGGCACCGGCAAGTCTTCATTGCTCAAAGTCATCGCGGGCACGTCCAAACTGGATGACGGACTGCTGGTCATGCAGCAAAACCTGCGCATTGCCTATGTGGAACAGGAGCCGGCGCTCGATCCGACCCATAAGGTGTTTGATGTCGTGGCACAGGGACTGGGTGAACTGCCCGCACTGCTCAAAGAATATGAAACCATCAGCGGCCAGTTCGGTGGTGATAATGACGATGCCCTGATGGATCGCATGCATGAGATCCAGTTGAAGCTCGATGCAGCTGATGCCTGGGGCCTGAACAGCAAGGTTGAAGCCACGCTGGACCGGTTGAATCTGCAGGCTGATGCGGTAATTGGTTCGCTGTCCGGCGGGATGAAAAAACGTGTGGCGCTGGCCGTTGCGCTGGTCAGTGCGCCGGACGTGCTGCTGCTGGATGAGCCGACCAACCATCTGGATTATTCCTCGATTCTGTGGCTGGAAGGCTTGCTCAAGGATTTCAAGGGCAGCGTGCTGCTCATTACCCATGACCGCAGTTTTCTGGATAACGTGTGCACCCGCATCATCGAACTCGATCGCGGCACCATTATTTCTTTCCCCGGCAATTTCACTACTTACCAGACCCGCAAGGCCGAGCTGCTGGAAAATGAGGTGGTCGAAAGCGCCAAATTTGACAAATTTCTGGCCCAGGAAGAAGTCTGGATCAGAAAAGGCGTGCAGGCGCGCCGTACCCGTGATGAGGGCCGGGTGCGCCGTCTGGAAGATCTGCGCCGCCAGCGTGCTGCGCGTCGTGATCAGCAGGGGCAGGTCAAGCTGAATGTTTCTTCGGGCGAGCGTTCCGGAAAAATTGTCGCCGAACTGGACAACGTTAACAAGAGTTATGGCAGCAAGTGCATTGTCAGGGATTTCAGTGCCACGATTCTGCGCGGCGATAAGGTCGGTCTGATCGGTGCCAACGGTGCCGGCAAGACCACGCTGCTGAAAATGATACTGGGTGAAGAAAATCCGGATTCCGGCACCATCAAGCAGGGCAGCAAATTGCAGGTGGCGTATTTTGACCAGATGCGCGCGCAGCTCAACGAAGAAGCCAATCTGATGGAAACCATCGCGCCCGGCTCAGACTGGGTGGAAATCAACGGCCAGAAAAAGCACGTCATGACATACCTGAACGACTTCCTGTTTGCGCCCGAGCGCGCCAGGTCGCCCGTGAAATCCCTGTCCGGCGGTGAGCGCAACCGGCTGTTGCTGGCACGCCTGTTTGCCAAACCGGCCAATGCACTGGTGCTGGATGAGCCGACCAACGATCTGGATATCGATACCCTGGAATTGCTGGAAGAATTGCTGGAAAATTACACCGGCACGGTATTTCTGGTCAGCCATGATCGCGCCTTCCTGGATAACGTGGTCACCCAGGTGATTGTTTCTGAAGGCGAAGGGCGCTGGAGTGAATATATCGGCGGCTTTTCCGATTGGGAACGGTATGCCAAAAGTGAACATGCCAAGGCAGCAGCAAAACCGGTAGCCAAAGTGCCGGCAAAAGCCGACGCCAAATCCGAACCCAAGGCAAAAAAGCTCAGCTACAAAGAACAGCGCGAATTGGAAGAATTGCCCAAACAGATCGCCAAACTGGAAGCGGAGCAGCAGATCATCACGGTGCGTTTGCAGGATACCAATCTGTACAAAACCCAGCCTGAAGAAGTCAACAAGCTCAATCGCCGCTACGCCGAAATTGATGAACTGTTGCTGACCAGTCTGGAACAGTGGGAAGCGATTGAAGCGCGCAGCAAGGAATGAAACTGATCAGGGCGTGTAGGGCAGATCACTCATGGATTTTTTCCAGAGCTGTTCTGCCTGACCTGACTTGATGACGGCGTCCAGAGCAGTATTAATCTGAAGCAGCAATGCGGCATTCGGACCGTTTTTTGCAGTAACGATATGGCGCGCAGGTCGCTGCGCCCACTCGGGGGCACTGTGCCGGATCAGCGGATTGCCCAGAAAAGTTTTACCGCTGTGGCTTTCAACCACCGCTTCGAGTTCCTCAGCGAAATAATCGCATCGTCCGCCCAGCAGTTTTCTGTACAGTGAATCGTAATCGCTGCCCATGACCAGATCGTCGGAATTGATCTGGTAATGCACATAACTGGAGCCATAGATGCCGCAGCCACGGTATTTTTTTAGCATGCACAGTTGAAGGCATAAAATCACAAAAGATAACTTGTACATCAATCTGGTTTGTGAGCTAATTTAATGGGCAGGTGGCTGATTTTAGCGTGATATCATCCGGCAATAAACTCTTTTTATCATGATTCCATTCAATCAGGTTTTCATTACGACGCCCCGTCTCTTGCTGCGCCCTTTGCAGCCGGCCGATGCCGCTGCCGTGTTTGCGCTGCGTTCCAATCCGTTGGTGAGCCGCTTTACCGGTTATGCCACCTGGACTGAGTTGAACAGGGCCCAGGAACTCATTGCAAAAGATCAAATGGCCATGGAGATTGGTGAATATCTGCGGCTCGGTCTGGTGCGCAGTCAAACTGATGATGTAATCGGCACCGTCACCCTGTTTCATCTCGATGCCCAGTGCGCCCGCGCCGAGATCGGCTATGACCTGCTCCCCGACATGTGGGGCAATGCCTACATGAATGAAGCGCTGCGTGCCCTGCTTGAGCTGGGTTTTACCGACATGATGCTCAACCGGATCGAAGCCGATGTCGACCCGCACAATACGGCGTCGATCAACACCCTGAAACGACTCGGTTTTGCTCAGGAAGGACTGCTGCGCGAGCGCTGGATCGTGAATGGGGTCAAGTTTGATACGGCCTTTTTCGGATTGCTGCAGGCAGACTGGCAGCGCAGCAAATCTTGTTGATTTAAATAAGATTGCTGTAAATTCAATTCAAAAAGCCAATAAAACCAAGTAGAATCGCGGCTTGGAAAATTTTCACCGTTCCAGAAATGTATAAATTCATGTCGCAGTTTTAAAAGAAAATGCCGGCTGCGCTGCGTACAATCCAACCATTCACGATAACCAGAGGCTGATCATGACCGCAACGTATCCAACCGAACCGACCCATCTCCCTTCCACTGCAGTGCCTGTTTCCAGAGCGACCTTTGACGAAGTGATCGTGCCGACCTACGCGCCTTCGACGCTGGTGCCGGTGCGGGCCAAAGGTCTCGATCTGTGGGATCAGCAAGGGCGCCAGTATCTCGATTTCACTGCCGGTATTGCCGTGACCAGTCTGGGACACTGCCATCCTGACGTGGTCCATACACTGCAGCAGCAGGCAGAAAAACTCTGGCATGTCGGTAACGGTTATACCAATGAACCGGTTCTGGAACTGGCACGTTCACTGGTTGCTGCCACCTTTGCCGATCGGGCCTTCTTTTGCAATTCCGGTGCAGAAGCCAATGAAGCCGCACTGAAACTGGCTCGCAAATATGCCGCCAAAAACGGCGCTGCCCACAAAACCCGCATCATTTCCTGTGTCAACTCGTTCCATGGTCGCACCCTGTTTACCGTGTCGGTCGGCGGTCAGCCCAAATACACGGAAGGTTTTGGTCCGCTGCCGCCTGATCTGACCCACATAGCGTTTAACGATATCGACGCAGCACGTGCTGCCATCAATGATGAAGTCTGTGCTGTCATGGTCGAACCGATACAGGGTGAAGGCGGCGTCATGCCGGCCAATACCGCCTATCTGCAGGCGCTGCGCGAGCTGTGTGATCAACACGGCGCCCTGCTGATTTTTGATGAAGTGCAGTGCGGCATGGGTCGTACCGGCCAGCTGTTTGCCTACATGGGTTATGGCGTGACACCCGATATTCTGACCAGCGCCAAGGCGCTCGGTAACGGTTATCCGATAGGTGCCATGCTGACCACCAATACCATTGCCGCCGCGTTTGCCGTTGGCACCCATGGCACCACTTACGGCGGCAATCCGCTGGCCGCATCCGTGGCCCTGACCGTACTGCGCACGATCAACGTGCCGAGCTTTTTGCAGCGCGTCAAGCACGCTTCCAAAACACTGATACTGGCCTTGCAGGGCCTGGCCGAAGAATATCCGCACATCCTGGCTGAAGTGCGCGGCAGCGGACTGCTGCTTGGCGTTGAGCTCACTGCAGCGTACAAAGGGCGTGCCAAGGAAATCACCAAGATCGCCGAAGAGCAGGGCTTGATGCTGCTCATCGCCGGCCCTGACGTGCTGCGTTTTGCGCCGGCACTGATCGTCACCGACGAGCAGATCCAGGAAGCCACCGCGCGCCTGCGCCGTGCCCTGATCAAGTTCGCCAGCGCCTGATTGCCCTTGGCCATGTTCATCGTCCGACCCGCAAAGACAAGTGACATTCCCGCCCTGCTGGAACTGGCTGCCGGTTTAACGCAGGGCGTCCATACCATGGCGAAAACCCGCGGCGGCATTGAACGCGCCGTGGAACAGTCGCTGCGCTCTTTTGCCAGTCAGGTGGACACGCCGGGCGAAGAGGCCTATCTGTTCGTGCTGGAAAACAGCAATGATCACAGCCTGGTCGGCAGCGCCGCCATTGCAGCCACGGCCGGCTCCAACGGGACGTTTTTTTCGTTTCGCAATGATGTCATCCAGCAGGTGTCGCGCGATCTGAACATCAGCCACAGCGTGCATGCGCTCACCCTGTGCGCCGACCTGACCAGTTATTCGCAGCTGCTCAGTTTTTTTGTGCACCGTTCACATCAGAATCAGCCCGAGGCCGAGCTGCTCTCGCGTTCGCGTCTGATCTACGCAGCATTGGCGCCGGAACGTTTCAGCGATCATTTTTTTGTATCGCTGGCCGGTTATACCGACCAGGCCGGCCATTCGCCATTCTGGGAAGCACTGGGCAGAAAATTTTTTCAGAAGGATTTTCTGGAAGCCGAACGGCTCGTCGACGGTGCGCGCAACCGTACCCTGATTGTCGAATTGATGCCGCACTATCCCGTGTACGTGCCGCTGCTGCCGGGTGATGCGCAGGCGGCGATGGGGCAGGTGCATGATGAAAGCGAAGTCCCGTTCGAGATTCTGTCCAAAGAGGGCTTTGCCGCCGACGAATTCATTGATATCTTCGATGGCGGTCCTATACTGCAGGCCAGCAGACCGGCGCTGAATTCATTCGCACACGGCTTGCTGACCCAGGTCGAAATCCGCCAGGCCGACAGCGTCGAGCGGCCCCAGACCTATCTGGTTGCGGCCGCAGTCAATTTCCGCGCCATCATGGTGCGCTCGGTTTTACTTGAACACGGCCAGCCTGTGCAGCTGAGCAAAGAAGAAATGCTGGCGCTTGCGGTAAATGCAGGCGATTCGGTACGGTGTGTGCCCTGGTAAGGATAATAAGGAATGGCAGGCTGGGATCACATCCCGGCTCCGCAACCAACGATGCTGGGATTGCATCCCGGCCTACGACTCTGAGGAAATACGATGATAGTAGTGCGCGCAATTCAAAAGCAGGATCTGGACGGCCTGATGTATCTGGCCACTCAGGTCGGCGACGGCATGACCACACTCAAACCGGACACCGCCATGCTGAGCTCGCGCATTGCCGTGGCCTGTGATTCGTTTGCCCAGACAATCCCGCCTGAGCAGCGGGATTATTTATTTGTGATGGAAGACACCGAAAATAAAAAGCTCGTTGGTGTGAGTGCCATCAAAAGCGCAGTCGGCCTCGATGAACCTTTCTACAATTACCGGATCGGCACACTGGTGCATTCCAGCAAGGAACTCAATGTGTATTCGCGCATGGATACCCTGTATCTGTCCAACGATCTGACCGGTTGCGCCGAACTGTGCTCGCTGTTTCTGCATCCCGATTACCGCACCGGCAATAACGGCAAGTTGCTGTCCAAATGCCGGTTTTTGTTTATCGCCCAGTTCCCGCATCTGTTCGGTGAAAAACTGATTGCCGAACTGCGCGGCTTTCAGCATCCGGATGGCAGTTCGCCGTTCTGGGATAACCTGGGCCGGCATTTTTTCAAAATGGATTTCAGTCGCGCCGACGATATCAGCAGTCTGGGAAAAAAATCCTTTATCGCCGAGCTCATGCCGCGTCATCCGCTGTATGTGGCCTATCTGCCCCAGGTAGCGCAGGACGTGATCGGCAAAGTCCACACCGCCACCGAACCGGCACGCCGACTGCTGGAACAGGAAGGTCTGTATTACGAAGGCTTTGTGGATATCTTTGATGCCGGCCCGGTGCTGCAGGCGCGGGTCAATGAACTGCGTTCGGTGCGCATGAGTGAACTGGTGCAGGCGCAGCAGGTGCCGGCGGTGCAAAGCGCATCCCAGCCCTACCTCATCGCCAATACCGATATCCAGAATTACCGAATCATCGCCAGCGACAGCGCGCCGCAGTCCGGCAGGTTGCAACTGAGCGCCGAGCAACTGCAAACCCTGCAATGCGCACCTGATTCCAGCGTGCGCGTAATGCCTTTGAACGTGAATAAACAATGAGAACAGCATGACTGCCAACAATCAACTCAGCAACTATATCAACAGTGTCTGGACCACCGGCAGCGGTGCGCCCTTTTGTGTGATCAATCCGGCCAATGGGCAGACTATCTGGCGTGGCAACGAAGCCGCGCAGAACGAAGTCGACCTGGCCTGCAGTGCCGCACGGGCAGCGTTTGGCGCCTGGTCCCAAACCGCTCTGGCGCAGCGCATCGCCATCTGCGAACAATTTCGCGATCTGTTGAAACAGCACACTGAAGAACTGGCCACCCTCATCGCCAGCGAAGTGGGCAAGCCGCTCTGGGAAGCGCGCACCGAAGTCGCCACCATGGCCAATAAAATTGATATCTCAGTGCAGTCGTATCACGCGCGCACCGGTACCGTTGCCAGCAAGGTTGCCGATGGTGATGCGGTTTTGCGCCATCGTCCGCATGGCGTGTTTGCCGTGTTTGGCCCCTATAATTTTCCGGGTCATCTGCCCAACGGCCACATCGTGCCGGCCCTGATTGCCGGCAATACGCTGGTCTTCAAGCCCAGCGAATATGCGCCGCAGACCGCCATGAAAACAGTTGAATTATGGGAAAAGGCCGGCTTGCCGCGGGGTGTGTTGAACCTGGTGAATGGCCCCCGGCAGACCGGCATTTTTCTGTCCAACAATGCGCAGCTCGATGGCGTGTTATTTACCGGCAGTTACCAGACCGGCGTGATACTGCACAAACAGTTTGCCGGACAGCCCGGCAAAATGCTGGCGCTCGAATTGGGCGGCAACAATGCGCTGGTGGTCTGGGATGTCGCCGATATCGACGCCGCCGTGCATCACACGGTATTCTCGGCCTTTGTCAGTGCCGGTCAGCGCTGCACCTGCGCACGCCGCCTGATTGTTGCCGATAATGAACAGGGCCAGGCGGTGCTCAATCGTCTGGTGCAGGTCGCTGCAGCAATTCAGATCGGCAGCAGCGATGCGCAACCGGCGCCGTTCATGGGCCCGGTGATCTCGGCTGCGGTTGCCCAACGTCTGCTGCAGGCGCAGGCTGACCTGCTGGCAAAGGGGGGCAGGTCGCTGCTGTCCATGCGCGCATTGCAAGCCAATACCGGCTTTCTGACAGCGGGCATAGTCGATGTCACTGATGCGAAAAATATTCCCGATGAAGAATGGTTTGGTCCCTTGTTGCAGGTGGTGCGGGTCAAGGATTTTGACACTGCGCTACAGGTGGCCAATAACACCAGCTATGGTCTGGCCGCAGGCCTGCTGAGTGACGATCCTGCGCTGTGGCAGCAATTTCAACACCAGATCCGTGCCGGGGTGGTTAACTGGAATCGACCAACCACGGGTGCGGCCAGTACCACACCGTTTGGCGGCACGGGCAATTCCGGCAATCACCGCCCCAGCGCCTATTACGCAGCCGATTATTGTGCCTATCCGGTTGCGTCGATAGAAAACAGTGTGCTGGAAATGCCCAAACAGCTTTCTCCCGGCCTTACCTTTTGATTGAAATGACCATCATGGAAAATACACGCGAATTCAATTTCGACGGCCTGGTCGGCCCGACCCACAATTACGCCGGCTTATCGTACGGCAATGTGGCTTCCTCATCGAACATCAAAAGTGCCTCCAACCCCAAAGAGGCCGCCCTGCAGGGCCTGGCCAAAATGCACTCGTTATCGCAACGCGGGTTTGCCCAGGCCCTGCTGCCGCCGCAGGACCGTCCCAATTTCACATTGCTGCGCAGTCTCGGCTTTACCGGCACCAATGCCCAGGTCATTGAACTGGCTGCCCGTACTTCGCCGGTGCTGCTGGCCTGTGCCTATTCGGCTTCGCCGATGTGGACTGCCAATGCCGCCACGGTCAGCCCGTCTGCCGATACCTCGGACGGCCGTACCCATTTCACGGTTGCCAATCTGAACAATAAGCTGCACCGCTCGTTCGAACATAGCCAGACAGAAAGAGCACTGCGCGCCATTTTTCATGATGAAAAACATTTTGCAGTGCATCAGGCGCTGCCGGCCACACCTGCGTTCGGCGACGAAGGTGCAGCCAATCACACCCGACTGTGCGCGCAGCATGGGGCCCCCGGTGTCGAACTGTTTGTGTATGGCAGGAGCGAATTCGATACGTCCATCACCGGTCCGAAAAAATTTCCGGCCCGGCAAACGCTGGAAGCCTGTCAGGCCGTGGCACGTTTGCACGGTCTGCAAAGTTCACATGCGCTGTTTGTGCAGCAAAATCCCCACACCATCGATCAAGGTGTGTTTCATAATGACGTCATTGCCGTCGGCAGTGGCAATGTCCTGTTTTATCATCAGGAAGCGTTCGCCAATGAGCAGGACTGCCTCGATCAATGTCGTGTTGCGTTGCAGCAGACCGGTGCCGAATTCAATCCGATCCGGGTCGACAGCAAGCTGGTCTCGGTTGCCGATGCGGTGTCATCGTATCTGTTCAACAGCCAGTTGCTGATGAAACCTGATGGGAAAATGGCTTTGCTGGTACCGCAGGAATGCAGCGAGAATCCTGCGGTCGCCGCTTATCTGGATGGCTTGATCGGCAGCGGTGGTGCCATTGACGAATTATTGAGTTTCGAGTTGCGCCAAAGTATGCGCAATGGCGGCGGACCGGCCTGCCTGCGGTTGCGCGTTGCGCTGACCGACGCACAGGCCAACGCCATGCATCAGGGCGTGGTGTTGACTGAAACCTTGTATCGCACACTGGTGAGCTGGGTTGAACGCCACTACCGCGATACGCTGTTACCTGCAGATTTAGCCGATCCGGCACTTGCTATTGAAGTGCAAACGGCCTTAAATGAGTTGAGTGGAATACTGGATTTACCCAATCTTTACGAACACTGATCAACAAATCCATCATAAGAGGATGCAATGACACAAGCACAAGAATTACGCAAACAGACCTTGACCCTGGTCCAGACCAATAACAAACAAGACAATCCGCCGGTGGCCAGTCTGCTGGAAGCCTGGCTGTCGTCGCTGCAAGAAGAGGACCTGACCGGCATTCTGCCGGCCAGTCTGGCCTCGGTACTGTGGCCTGCCTTTGAACATGCTGCGCAATGGACGCCATCCAAAGGCTGTCAGATCAATACCCTGTCGTATCAGGACGGTCGCGGTTCGCGCGCCACGGCACTGCTGATTCTGAATCCGGACATGCCGTATCTGGTTGACTCGATTGTGATGGCGCTGCGCAATCAGCGCATTGTGTCGCGCGCCATTCTGACATCGGTTCTGGCCGTACAGCGCGACGCCGCGGGTAAAGTAACCCAGGCGGAAACCGCCAGACCGAATCTGGCAACCAAAGCCGGGTTTGAATCGATCATCGTGTGCCTGCTGGGCGAACAGATCAATGAACTGGAAGTCAACACCCTGATCACGCATTTGAAATTGTCAGTCGGTGATGCTGCTGACGTGCGTCACGATGCACCGGCACTGTCTGCAAAAATGTTGCAGATCGCCGATGTCGTGGAAGCCTGTGCCATTGACGGCAAGGAAACCGCTGCGTTTTTGCGCTGGGCCGACAAGATCGGGTTTGAAACGTTCGGCTATGTGTATTACTCGGTGCAGTCCGGTGCGCGCGAACTGGTGCGTGATGTGTCCAGTGCGCTCGGTGTGCTGAAAAGCAAATCCCATCCGGTCTATGGCGAATGCCTCAAAAGCATACCTGGCGATTTCGATACCCTGTTCACGCGCGAAAATACTCTGGCGCTGGTAAAGGCCGACGTCCAGGCAACCCTGTACCGTGATCAGCAACTGGATTTTATCGGCGTGCGCAACACCGATGCGCAGGGCGTGTTGCTGGGTGAACATTGTCTGGTCGGGTTGTTCTCGCGTGCGGCAACTGCAACGGCACTGGCTGACCTGCCGTTTGCACGGGTGCGCATTGCCAAGGTGCTGCAGATTGCCGGTGTGCGTCCGGAAGGCTTTCGGGCCGAGAAATTCCTGGAAATTCTGGAGTCGCTGCCACGCGTGGAAGTACTCGAAGCGCAGCCCGAATGGCTGGCCGAGGTCTCCAGCGCCGCCGTGGCACTGTACAAACAGCCGCGCGCCAAAGTGTTTGCGCGTCGTGACGTGTATGGACGCCATCTGAACGTACTGATGTACATGCCGCGCGAACTGTTCAGCGCCAGCCTGTCACAGACCCTGGCCGATACCTTGAAGGAAGTCGTCGGTGCGCTGGAAGTGCGGGTTGAAACGCTGGTCTCCGATGGTCCGCTGGCGCGCCTGTATCTGATTGCCAAGGCGGCCAAACCCAATCTCGATCTGGAAAACGATATTCAGCTGCCGCTGCTGGGCGTGCTTGAAGGCTGGCACACCACGTTCAACAATGTCGTGGATGGTGTGGAAGATGCTGCCACACGGGTTGGATTGCGCAAACTGTGCGGCGATCTGCCGGCGGAATATATCGCCGACACCTCACCCATCACGGCATTTCACGATCTGTTGGGCATACTGGAAAACACCGGCTCGCTGCGCATCAAAGTGCGGGTCGAAACCACCGAGCCGGTCAGCATTCGTTTGCAGTCTGCAGGAGGGGTTCCTTCGCTGTCGAATATTCTGCCTGCCATGCATAACGCCGGTGTGATCATTGAGCGCGAACAGACCTATCAGATCGCTTCGGGCAATGGTGACGCGGACAATGTGTTCGTCACCTGTCTGTCTCTGGATGAAGCCAGCGCCGAAAAACTCTCGCGCTCCGGTGTGGCCGAAGCCTCGCAGGAACTGTTTGAAGCCCTGCTCAACAATGAAGCCGAAGACGGTCGCATGAATGCACTGGTCATCGAAGCCGGTATGCGCTCGATGGAAGTACAGATGATCCGCGCCTATGCCAGCTACTGGCGTCAGGGCGGCTGCCGCTTCAGTATTCGCTACATGGCTGACTGCCTGAAAAAACAGGCCGGTTATGTGCGTCAGTTAACCGATGCGTTCGTTACGCGCTTCAATCCGGAACTTGACGCCCAGCAGCGTCAGGCCGGTACCCATGCACTGCTGGCCATCAAGGAAAAACTGGCTGACATCAATCACGCCGATTCGGAAGATATCCTGCGTACTCTGGTCGAACTGATGCTGGCCACCATCCGCACCTCGTACTTTCAGAAGAAACAGGTCAACGATACGATTCTGTTCAAGTTCGATACCACCAAACTGGGCTGGTTGCCGCAGCCGCGTCCGTTCCGTGAAATTTTTGTGTTCTCGCGTCGCTTCGAAGGCGTGCATCTGCGCGGCGGACCGGTAGCGCGCGGTGGTCTGCGCTGGTCGGACCGGATGGAAGATTATCGGACTGAAGTACTGGGTCTGGTCAAAGCCCAGATGGTGAAAAATGCCGTGATCGTACCGGCCGGTGCCAAGGGCGGATTCGTATGCAAAATGGTGCCGAAAGACAGCAACGGCGTGTCCACCCGTGAAATGGTGGCCAGAGAAGGTGAAGCGGTCTACCGCCTGTTCATCGCCGGTCTGCTCGATCTGACCGATGACCGCAGTCAGGGAAAAATCATTCATCCGCAACAGACGGTCTGCTACGACGAAGCCGATCCGTATCTGGTGGTGGCCGCGGACAAGGGCACGGCCACGTTTTCGGATATCGCCAATGGCATTGCAGTCCAGCGCGGTTTCTGGCTGGGCGATGCGTTTGCCTCCGGCGGCTCCAATGGTTATGACCACAAAAAACTTGGTATTACTGCCAAGGGCGCCTGGGAAGCCGTGAAGCGGCATTTCTTTGAACTCGGTCATGATCTCAACAACACGCCCATTACCGTCACCGGTGTGGGTGACATGTCGGGTGACGTGTTTGGCAACGGCCTGCTGCTGTCACGTCAGGTCAAACTGATCGCCGCTTTTGATCATCGCCATATTTTTATCGATCCGACCCCGGATGTGAAAGTCTCGTTTGAAGAACGTGCGCGCATGTTTGCCCTGCCGCGCTCCTCGTGGGACGACTACAACAAGCTGCTGATTTCTGCCGGAGGCGGTGTTTATCCGCGCGACGCGCGCTCAATCACGCTGTCGCTGCAGGCACAGCAGGCGTTGAGTACCGATGCCAAAACCGTCACGCCAGACCAGTTGATGCACATCATTCTCATGGCCAAAGTGGATCTGTTCTATAACGGCGGTATCGGCACTTACATCAAGGCGTCGACCGAATCGCACGCGCAGGTCAAGGACCGCGCCAACGATGCCATCCGGGTCGATGGCAATGCGATGCGTGCGCGGGTGGTGGCTGAAGGTGGCAACCTTGGTGCGACGCAGGCCGGCCGGATTGAATTCGCTTTGAAGGGCGGCAGAATCTTTACCGATGCCATCGACAATTCGGCCGGTGTGGATTGCTCCGACCACGAAGTCAACGTCAAGATCTGGCTTGATACCGAAGTCAATGCCGGCGTGATTGATGAAGCAGAACGCAACAGTACGCTCAACCGGATCACCAATGATATTGAATATCTGGTGCTGCGCGACAATACCCAGCAGACCCGTTTGCTGGTTCGTGAAGAGCAGGCACAAAGCCAGCCGGTGATGCAGGAAGCCTATGCCAGCCTGGTACGCAATCTGGAAGCGGCAGGCGTGTTGTCCCGGGAACTGGAACAGTTGCCGACCGAGATTGAATTCAACCGCAGGAAGGAGGCCGGTCTGGGATTGACTGCACCTGAACTGGCCGTCGTTGTCGCCAACGTCAAAAATCACTACAAGGGTACGCTGTCGGCCTTGCCGCTGACCACGCATTCCTGGGCCCGTTCGATGCTGACACCGTATTTCCCCGGCGCGCTGGTTGCCACCAGAAACAGTCTGGATCATCCGCTGGCCAATCCGATACTTGGCACCGTGCTGGCCAATGAAGCGGTCAATCGCTGCGGTCCGGTGATGCTGGTGGAACTGGCCGAGAAATACAAAGTGTCCGAGGCGGATGTGATCCTGGCCTGGGCGCAGGCCTGCTCGGCGCTGAATCTGGCGCCACTGTTCAATACGCTCGACGAACATGCCCTGCTTGAGTCACGCGATATTTCCAAGGCACTGGATGCGCGCTGCCGGGTTCTGCAGCGCGCGCTCATTGAAGGCGTGCTGTCGGTGCCGCACGCGGACAACTGTGCCAATCTGGCCGAGCTGACCGCGTTGTTTGCCGCTCCGGCCAAGGTTGCGCCGCTGCTGTCCAAGTTTGTGACAGAAACCAGGCCGTATCAGAAAGCCTGTCAGACCGTCGAAGCCCTGATCGATATGGCGGATTTCCTGTTTTCTTCACTGGGCGCCCCGCGCAGTGCCGGACTGGATCTGGCCGTTTATTTGCAGATCGGCATGCTGCTGCGTGCCCAATCCGGCATTGCCCAGCTCGAACCGGTGTTAATGCAAAGCCAGGTCACACCGTTGCGCACTCATGCCCTGAATGCCCTGCGCCGTGCCCAGCAGCGCCTGCTGGAACTGGTGCTGGTCAACATGCCGGCCGCGTCGTCGTCACCCGATCAGTTGATCGCGCATATCAATGCGTTATTGACACGTTCAGGCATTGAAATTAAAGCCGGCAGTCGCAACGAATTGCCGAGTCTGGAAACGGCGGTGCTGGAAGTCTGGGCGCTGTCGGAAGCAGCATCGGCTGCCTGCGCCGAGTGAATTCGGTGCGGGAAATCAATGCGCTGTTTGCCAGTGGTGATTTTTCACCGCTGGTCAGTGCGTTTGAACAGGCCGGTTTTTTGGTGCAGCAGCCACTGCCTGGCGTGTTGCAGATCTGCCCGGCGCGCACCACAGCCAGGAAGCGCCTGCTGATTTCAGTCGGCGTGCACGGTGATGAAACTGCGCCGATTGAAATCATGGCGCAGCTCATGCACGAACTGAGTCATCATCCTGCCGATCTGGGGGTCGATCTGATGCTCGTCATTGGCAACATCGACGCCATTGCCCAGGCTAAACGGTTTATCGATGTTGACCTGAATCGTTTGTTTACTCCGGGTCGTAACGTGTTCAATCAGACCAGTGAAGCGCAGCGCGCCGACCGGTTAATGGTTGCAGCAGAAGGTTTTTTTGCCGGACATGCCGATTGCTGGCATCTGGATCTGCATACCGCGATCCGCGCTTCGCATTACCCGACCTTCGCCATCGTGCCCGGATCGGGTCATGACGGTTTCCTCGCCTGGCTTGGTGCTGCCGGCATCGAAGCCGCAGTGCTTAATCCTGAGGCCAGCGTGACCTTCAGTGCCTACACCTGCATGCATCTGGGGGCACTGAGCTGTACGGCGGAACTGGGTCGCATCGGTGTCATGGGCAATAATGATTTAAGCCAGTTCGACGCAACCCGCAGTGCGCTGGCTGCACTGCTGCGCGCTGACACGATAGAGGTATCCGGTGCAAAACCTTTGCTTTTCAAGGTCTGTCAGGAGCTGATCAAACACAGCGAGGCATTTCAGCTGACCTTTGATGGCAACACTCAGAACTTCACGCGCTTCGAGCCCCACGCGGTGATTGCTACCGACGGTGACGTCACGTATACCGTCGGTGACAAAGCTGAGTATGTGCTGTTTCCAAATCAGAACGTGCGGGTCGGACTGCGCGCCGGGTTGATGGTTGTATTAGCGTAGGCTGAAATGCGTCGTAGGCTGGGATGGAATCGTAGGCTGGGATGCAATCCCAGCATTTCAACCGTTGATGCTGGGATTGCATCCCAGCCTACGATTGCATCCCAGCCTGGAGGTAACGGGTTTGAAACATAATCAGAACGAATACGTCACACCGAAACGCACCACCGGGTAGTATTTGAAGTTATTGGTTTTTTGTTCCAGATTCGCATTCTCAACATTCAGATCGTTATATAACTGTGCACAGACCTGGGCAGTGGCTGCGCAGCCGCTGCTGGTCAAATTGGACGTGGGTGAGCCCTGAAAAACCACGCCAAGATCAGAAGTGAACCCCCAGCCTTTACCTTTTTCAACCGCATTCCCCCAACCCAGACCCAGATAGGGTGCAGCCGATCTGAATTCGATATTGCCATCGATAGTGCCCGCTTCCGCGGCAGTGTACGTGTTGCCGTTAAAGGTATAGGTGCCGTCGCTGGCTGGCCTGGCGACACTGGAAATTTTGTTGCCGTTATGGAACAGGCCGGCAGACAGATGAAAACTGCCACTCATCGGATACCAGTCCAGCAGTGCCTCTATGGTTTGCAGTTTGAGTTTGAAATCATAGTCGACATCGCTGGTCGAACTGGCATAGCTGTAGTTCCCGCCATTGATTCCGATGCGCACATTCAGGCTGTTTTGAACTGGCATAATCAGGTGCAGCCCTGCACCCAGCGAGCCAACATCCGCAGACAGACCCACCTCTTCTGCCTGTACCACGGTGGCTGTTATCAATCCAGCTATGCATGCTGCAATAATTTTTATTTTCATCATAACTCTCCCCGTTTTTTATGTGCGCGTGGCCCCCGCCTTGGTGATGTGTCCCTCCAGACTTAAAAGTGTAGGCAAAGAAACGGGCGATGCAAACTTTAAATCGGCTGAATGTGGTTTTTGTGGCGTATCTGGCTGGTTTAAATGGCAGGCAGAAATTAGTTGATTCAATGACTTGATAAATAATCAGGCTTGAGGTTGGCATAGTGCGTTTCGGACCCCGAGATCATGGCAAAACTGTATCGGGTAATCTCCTAATTTATTACGCCGATGCAATGTGTCGGGCGATCGCGAATTTGCCCAACATGTGCGCTTTCAGGGCAAGATCTGGATCTGCTGGGCGATTGATACCTGGGCTGGCTGCGCCCGTTACAGTTCAGTGCGCAGCGCAAACAGCTCAGGAAACAGCACCACATCCAGCATTTTTCTCAGATAACTCACACCGGCCGTGCCACCCGTGCCGGTTTTGAAGCCGATGATGCGCTCCACCGTGGTGACGTGACGGAAGCGCCAGATGCGAAATGCGGTTTCCAGATCAACCAGTTTTTCTGCCAGCTCGTACAGTACCCAGTGCTGTTCGGGCGCTTGATAGACCCGGGTCCAGGCTGCCTGCACGGAAGCGTTGGACCTGACCGGCTGGGTCCAGTCCATGTTCAGCCGGTATTCGTCGATGGTAAAGCCGCTTTTCGACAGCAGCAGAATCGCTTCGTCATAAATCGATGGGGTAGTCAGGGCTGCATGCAGGCGGGCGTGATTGTCCGGTGCCGTTTCATGCACCTTCATCAGCGTGGCATTTTTATTTCCCAGCAAAAATTCCAGTTCGCGGTACTGATAGGACTGAAAGCCGGATGACTGGCCCAGGTACGGCCGGATCGCGGTGTATTCGGACGGGGTCATGGTGGCCAGCACATCCCAGGCGTGCACCAGCTGATCCATGATGCGTGCCACGCGTGACAGCATTTTAAAGGCCGGCGGCAAATCGCCGCTCTGCAGTTCAAAGCGTACGGCATGCAATTCGTGCAGCATCAGTTTGATCCACAGTTCGCTGGTCTGGTGCTGAACGATGAACAGCATTTCGTTGTGGTTGGGAGAGCGCGGATGCTGGGCTGACAGGATCTGTTCCAGTCCCAGATAGTCGCCGTAACTCATGTCCTTGCTGAAATCGAGCTTGGCTGCATGCCAGCTGTCGGTTTTATCTTGTTCGTTACTCATGGCTGTTCTTATTTGGCTGCGCTCGCGTCAGGTCACGGCATGACGCGCCGCATTGATTTCATAGGTATTGTTGTCGAGGATGTCGCGCAGTGCATCGGCTGCATTCCAGACGTCGGCGTAACTGGTGTAGAGCGGCGTAAATCCGAAGCGCATCACGGATGGTTCTCGGTAGTCACCAATAATGTCGCGCTTGATCAGTGCCTGAATCAGTGGATAGGCATGCGGGTGCATGAAGCTGACCTGGGAACCCCGCTGTGCATGCTTTTTCGGGGTGATCAGCCGCAGTCCATGCGAACTGCAGTTGTCTTCAATTAACTGAATGAACAGGTCGGTCAGTGCCAGTGACTTTTTGCGTATCGCGGTCATGTCGGTTTTGCGGAAGACTTCCAGCCCGGATTCCACCAGGGCCAGGGAAAGAATCGGCTGGGTGCCGCACAGCGCGCGCCGTATCGACGGCGTCGGGCTAAAGGTTTCATGCATGTCAAACGGACTGGCGTGTCCCCACCAGCCTGAGAGCGGATTTTTGAAGTCCGGCAGGTGTCGTTCCGGCACCCAGATATAGGCAGGCGCACCGGGACCGGCGTTTAAATATTTATAGGTACAGCCGACTGCAAAATCGGCCTTGCTGCCATTTAAATCAATCGGCACGGCACCGGCCGAATGTGACAGATCCCAGATGGTCAGTGCATGATGCTCATGGGCGAGTTCATTGAGCTGCTGCATATCGTGCATGGCCCCGGTCCGATAGTTAACCTGCGTGAGCAGCACCACCGCCGTATCTTTGTTGATGGCCCATTTGAGCTGTTCAGGTTTGTCGACCAGAATCAGTTCGTAATCCAGATCCAGCCATTCTGTAATGCCCTGCACGATGTACAGGTCGGTCGGGAAGTTATTGCGCTCCGAGACGATGGTCTTTTTTTTCGGGTGCTTTTTCTGCTGGATCTGCAGTGCACCAGCCAGTGCCTTGAACAGGTTGATGGAAGTCGAATCGGAAACGACAATTTCATCGGCCTTGGCACCGATGAGTGGGGCGAGCAGGTCGCCGAGTCGTGATGGCAGGTCAAACCAGCCGGCGCTGTTCCAACTGCGGATCAGGTCATTGCCCCATTCATTCTGAATAACCTGACTGGCACGGGCCACGGCCGCTTTGGGCTGCGCACCGAGCGAATTGCCGTCGAGGTAGATGAGGTTGGGGGGCAGGTTGAATTGGTCGCGCAGGGACGCAATCGGGTCCCGGTGATCCATCCTGACACAATCTGAGAGTGTGATCATATTTTTTATGTAATTAAGTGGTCAGGGTTCTTAGAATGGCACGCACCGGACTGGCATCGAGTCCGGCCAGCTTCAAGGGTAAGGCAATCAGTTCATAATCTCCTTCCGAAATATCATCCAGTACGATTCCTTCCAGAATCGCCATGCCGTGCGCTGCGACAGCATGGTGCGCGTCCAGGGTTTTGGAATCCTGGGGGTCGAGCGACGGTGTGTCGATCCCGATCAGCATTACGCCATATTGTGCCAGTAAATTTATCGCCGATGCTGAAATGCATGGAAAACTGTTGTCCCATGCCACAGGTGTGGACGCATAGGTTCTGAATAGCACCCGAGGTGGCAGCCGATGCAGAAAATTGTGCAGATGTTCGGGCAGGATCAGTTTTGTCCCCAGTACGTGGATCACCCGGCACGGGCCGATGTAGGTTGACAGATCAACCAGATCATTTGCCGTGCACATCGTAATGTGAAGGTGCGTCGCAGTGCGCACCGGTGTGGGTCGACATCGTCACTTTGCTGACCTTGACCGGGCAGCCATCGACAATGTCCCAGGTGGTTTCAGACTGATACGGCGTGTCCCCGGGCCAGACTGGCAGTTCTGTGTGCAGTGCGGGGCTGATGTCCCATAGCTTTTTATTCATATGTCTGCGCATAGATAATTGTTGTGTGGGCTGATTTTATTCTGTATTAACAAAATTTATCCTGAAATCAACTTGATATTTCAGAAAACTAAACAATAATTAATAACATTGCAGCCCAATTCTGGAGGAATATTCTTTATGGAACTCGATAAGACCGATTTGGCGATATTACGCTACCTGCAGGAAGATGGTCGAATCAATAATTCGGATCTGGCCGATAAAATTTTTCTGTCCGCTTCTTCGTGCCTGCGCCGGGTTCGTGCGCTGGAAGAATCCGGCCTGATCGCCAGTTATTGCGCCGTACTCGATCCCAGCGCCGTTGGCCTCGAAGTGGATGCCTTTGTTCAGGTATCGATGCGCCGTGATGTAGAACGATGGCATGAAAACTTCAGCAAAGAAATTCAGGAGTGGCCAGAAGTCGTTGGCTGTTTCATCATTACCGGCGAAGCCAACTACCTGTTAAGAGTGCGCGCACGCGATCTGAAGCATTATTCTGCCTTTATCATGGACCGTCTGTATAAGGCAACCGGGGTGCTGGATATTCGTTCGAATATCGTTTTGCAAACAATCAAGGACACCCACATGATCGACCCGGTGTTGCTGGGTGCTGGTGAAGAGTGATCTGACTTCATAAAAACACACAGCAGCACGGGACGACGTCGGTCTGTCCCAGCGTGCTGATTTCCTGCATGTCTGCCGTTTCATCCTGGATCATCAGATACCTGTCTCTTGAGATCTGTTCAGTCAACAGGGCCGGATCAATCCAGATCCGGTTGACGTCGCGCGCCTGTGTCAAATCGACATCGTCTGCACCATACATGTTCATCCGGTTCAAGCTTGCGCCGTTCCAGTTTGCATGGCGCAGCATTGCATCTTCCATATTCACCAGTCGCAATCGGGCGGAGGAAAAATTGACTTTGGTCAGATCTGCGCAGGTAAATTTGGTACCAACGATGACAGAATGACTGAAATCGGCATATCTCAGACTCATATTGCTGAAATTCAGTCTGAGCAGTTTCAGATAGCTCAGGTCGACACAGTCGAGATTGACCTGATAGCCCGAGGCACTGATTTCCTTGAGCAGGATGTCAAAAATGGTTCTGGAAAGGTTGGACTTGTCAGACAGCAGATTGAGGAAAATCTGCCGTTTGATCTGCAGTTCGCAGGTATTGGAAATCAGTGCCTCGCGGATGGCCGCATACACGTCCTTGTTCGTTACCTGACCGTGCCGGTCAATACGGAGCAACTCGGTCGCTGCCACATAATCTTCGTTGAATCCAAGATATCTGCCGGTAATGTCGATGGCCTGATCGGACATTGCCGCATGTTTCTTCAACGCCGCTTTGACAAAAGCAGTTTTTTCGTAGGTCGAATGCGGGAAAGAAAGCATGTGTTTAACTTTCATGTCGAGAGTTTGTTTGCAGAACACGGGGTGGCAAATCAACGGCCGGTCAGGCACACTACTCTGATCGTCTTAACGTGTGGATGAATTATTGTTAAGTTGACTTTGCAATGCGCCGGGCAGGCAATACCGGATTCATGCCGCTGTCATCTGAATTGGCTAACATTGCGCGTTTCAATTCATCCAACCATCTCAACAGGAGTAACCATGCAATCCACAATGAAACAGTTAACTGGCCTTGCCGTGCTGTGGCTGCTGGCGGCTTGTACCAGTCATTCTCAGCCAGTCCTGACCCAACCGGCTGCACCGCATGCGCTGCAGGCTGCCTGGGTCGTACTCGGCGAGCAGGGGCAGGCCTTTGCTCGCGTCATTACCACGGCCAGCGTCTGTCCGGCGCTGATCCAGGATGACAAGCCTTACGTCATGCAGGTGCGCGCGCTGCCCGGCACCATGGCCCAGCGACCATTGAGCGTGGACAACAGCGTGCCGAGTTCGGACAAACCGGCGCAGTTCCCGGTGCTGACCTGCGAAGCAGAAATCAAACCGGGAGTCCGGGCTGCCAGCGTCTCTGGTCGCGCCTTACCCATTCCCAAACCGCTGCCCCTGAAAATTCTGGTACTGGGCGACACCGGGTGTCGCCTCAAGGCACAGAGCAATTATTTTCAGTCCTGTAATGATGCCGAGCACTGGAAGTTCCCGCAGGTGGCCCGCACTGCAGCGCAATTTGCGCCGGATCTGGTTATCCATGTGGGTGACTATCAATATCGCGAAAGTCCCTGTCCTGCGAATTTAAGTGCCTGTGCCGACAGTCCCTGGGGCTTTGGCTGGGATACCTGGCAGGCTGATTTTTTTACACCTGCCGCACCGCTGCTGGCTGTGGCGCCCTGGGTGATGGCGCGCGGCAATCATGAAAGTTGTTCCCGTGCCGGTCAGGGCTGGTGGCGTTTTCTGGATCCGCGTGGTCTGCAGCAGGCGCGCGACTGCAATCTGGCAGCCGACGACCAGCAGGGCGATTACAGCGCACCGTATGCCGTGCCTGTCGGTGGTGGCGCGCAGCTGATCGTGTTTGATTCTTCGGCTGCCGGCAACAAGCCGCTGGCGAACAGCGACGCGGCGTTTGCTCTGTATCAGAATCAGTTCAGGCAGGTTGATCAACTCGCCGCGCAGGCCGCCTTTTCCATCTTCATCGAACATCATCCGATTCTGGGATTTGCACCTGACAAAAGCAAGGCTGGCGTAGTGCAGTTCAAGCCCGGCAATGGCGCGCTGCAAAGTGTGCTGCAGCAGCAGCATCCACAAAATCTGTTTGCGCCGGGCGTGCAACTGCTGCTGGCCGGCCATGTCCATCTGTTTGAAGCACTGACCTTCCGTACCGGTCAGCCGATGCAGATCGTCAGCGGCAATGGCGGCTCTTCACCCGATGTGGCCTTGCCTGCCCAACTGCCCGAACAGGCCACGCCGTTCGCACCGGCTGTGGTGGATCAATTCAGCAGTTCCAGTCGCAGCGGCTTCACTACATTGGAGCGCACCATGGAAAACAGTAACGACTGGACCATCAAATCCTGGGATCAGAATGGGGTCTTGATGCTGACTTGTCATATCACCAAGGGCAGTAAAAACTGCAGCTGAAAATATTTCATACTTAAAATAAAAAAGTGTTGGGAATTGGTAGATAATGCCAAGCAATCTTTTCGCCAGCCCGGCACTTTTCGTTTTTATATGAGGATCAGCCCATGAAATTTCTTCCTGCTGCCAGCGTATTCACACTCTGCCTGCTCAATGCGTACTGTGCCAGTGCCGACCAGGGTGTCGATGCTTCGACCATCAATCGCATTGCTGAAGAAGGCTTCAATCATGGTCAGGTCATTGATCTGGCCGAATACCTTTCTGATCAGATCGGCGGACGCATGACCAATTCACCGGCCATGCGCAAGGCGGAAAAATGGAGTCAGGACATGTTCCGCAGCTGGGGACTCAAAGACGTGCATGCCGAAGCGTTTGATTTCGGTCGCGGCTGGTGGATCGAATCTGCGCACACGCGCATGACTGTGCCGCGCAGTCTGGCGTTGCGTTCGATTCCGATAGCGTGGACACCGGCTACCGATGGCACGTTGAGCGCAGCGATTATCGTCGCGCCGATTCGTCATGAGCGCGACCTGGCTGAATGGAAGGGAAAGCTGTCCGGCAAAATCGTGCTGGTCAGTTATCCGGACGCGCCCAAAGATGAAACGGGTCCGGCCTTCAAACGGCTCGAAGACGGTGATATCGGCAAGCTCAATGCTTTTCATCAGCCCACTTTTGATGCCGACGACGACAAAAATATGGCCGAACGGCTGTCCCTGATAAAAAATACTGACAGTTTTCTGGCCGCAGAAGGTGCGGTGGCGATCGTCAGAATGTCACGCAGTGATGATGCTCTGGTCCATGGCGAGGGACGTTTCCCCCAGGTTGGCGCGACGCTGAAACTGCCGGAAATTGAAATGGCTGCCGAAGATTACCGGCGTCTGGCCAGGCTGGCCAAGGTTGGCGAAGTCAAAATCGACATCGTCAGCAACGTGCATTTTGAAGATCAGGATCACAATGCCTACAACATCATTGCCGACATTCCGGGCAGCGATGCAAAGGCCGGCTATGTCATGGCCGGTGCGCATCTGGACAGTTGGGTGGCCGGCGACGGCGCAGCGGACAATGGTGCCGGTTCGGTTGTGGTCATGGAAGCTGCGCGGATTCTTTCCCGGTTGGGCATCAAACCCAAACGCACGATCCGCTTCGCGCTCTGGTCCGGCGAAGAGCAGGGCCTGTATGGCTCATCGGCGTATGTGGCCCAGCATCTGGCCACACGACCGGTGTCGACCGACCCGGTGCTGTCCGGCTTTTCTTCCTACTTTGCCAAAACCTGGCCGATCAAGCCACTGCCCGGCTTTAACGACATGGTTGGCTACTTCAATCTGGACAATGGCTCAGGCAAGATCCGCGGCATTTATGCCGAGGGAAATTTTGCGGCCATTCCGGTATTGCGCAACTGGCTGGCGCCGTTCGAGAGTCTGGGTGCAAACCGGGTGGTGGCGCAAAACACCGGTTCGACCGATCACGTCATGATGACCCGGCTCGGTCTGCCGGCCTTTCAGTTCATTCAGGATCCACTCGACTATGACACCAAGGTACACCATACCAATCTGGATACCTTTGATCATCTGCGTACCGAAGATCTGCGTCAGGCTGCCGTGATCATGGCAGCAGTGCTGCTGGACGCAGCCCAAAGCGATACGCCGCTGCCGCGTAACGTTGTGCCGACCCAGCCGGTGCCAACCGATAACTTTACCTATCGCGATCCGGCCAAAAACTGATTGCAACGCTGGCTGAAAAAGCCGGTGTCTTAACATTGAACAGGAGCAGGTGTGAGTAAATTCAAATTATTTTTGGCAGTATGGGTGCTGGCAGCAGGATGCAACGCCAGTGGGGCCGACAACAAAGTCCAGGCCCATGAACAACTGGTGCAACTGGCCAGGGAAATGACGCAGACTACGGCAACACTGTTTCCGATGATGGCTACCGGCCTGGGCATCCCGGGGCATGATGCCGAACTTGAACAACCCAGTGAACCGTATCGGCAGCACTACCTCACTTTGCTCAAATCGTGGCGCGCGCAGGTTGCAGCCATCGTGGCCAAACAGGCAAACACCCTGTCGCTGGTGGATCGGGATGACGCCAGACTGCTGCAATCGCAGATCAGTGAAAACCTGAATCAGCTCACCGTGTATCAGCAGGATCGCAAGGATTATGGTTCCTGGTCACTGAATATCGTGAATATCATTTTTGATCAGTTTTTACATCTGCCCGTGCAGGGTGAGGAGGGTGCCACCCAGTCAGACAGTCACGCTGCATGGATGGACATCATCGCACGCATGGAAAAGGCACCTGACTATATCCGGCGCGGTCAGCGTCTTTCGACTAAACCAGGCCATCTGTTTGGCGAAATCAGCCGCACCCAGCTGGCCGGCGCACCGTCATTTTTCAATGACGCGCTCACCGAAACGGCCAGACAACAACTGGGTGAACAGTCACCCGAATTTCATCGGTTCATCGCAGCGCGTGATCAGCTTCTGAAAACGACCGCCGAGACCAAAGCGTATATCGACGCACATCTGAAAAGCTGGCCCGACAACCACACCATTACCCGCGCTGAATATGACAACATGTTGCGTGACGAGCAGTTATTGCCGTTTGACAGCGCCGCTGTGGAACGCATGGGCTGGGACGAACTCGCGCATGGCTGGGCCGAAGAAGCCTGGCTGAAATTGCGTTCGCAGAAAACCGGTCTGGCATTCGGTCCACAAAGCGGTGGCGGCATGGCGCCTGAAGGCCCCGCACTGATTGATTTCTATCGCGACCGGATCGCCGAACTGCGCAAATTTGTGGTTGACAACGATGTGGTCACCGTACCGGACTGGCTGGGCACCATGAAAATCATCGAAACGCCGCCGTTCCTGCAATCGGTGTCGCCGGGTGCGTCGATGAATTCGCCGCGCCTGTTTGCCACCTCGACCACCGGCTTTTATTTTATTACGCCACCCAAGTCACTCAAAGATGCCGCCGAGCGGCTCGACATGAATCAGGATTTTGACAGCGACCGCATCCTGTCCACCGGTGCCCACGAAGCCATGCCGGGGCACTTCATGCAACTCTCGATTGCCAAGCGTCACTCTGACTACATACGCAGCATCCAGCACAGCGGCGCGTTTGCTGAAGGCTGGGCATTTTATGGTGAAGAAATGTTTGTGCGACTCGGCCTGTTTGGCGACCACCTGGATGGCCGTTTGTTTACGGCGCGCTGGGAGCGGGTACGTGGCGCACGGGCCATTGTCGATTTCAAATTCATCACCGGTGCCTGGACCTATGAACAGGCCGCTGAATTTTATTCCAGACAGTCCGGCTTCACGCTGGACGATGCGCGCGCAGCCGTGGCCGGTATTGCCAAAAGCCCGGGCTACATGATTGCCTATACAGTCGGACGGTTGCAGCTGCAAACGCTGCTCGGTGAATACATGTTGCGCACCGGGGACAAAGGTTCACTGCATGATTTTCATGACCGGCTGCTGTCGTATGGTACCGTGCCGTTTGCCATTCTTGGCCCGGAGCTGCTGGAGGACCTGAGCAAGCCGGCCAGGGAAGTGCGGGCCGTGGCCAACTATTGAAATTCACTCAACGTTAAACTGTTCACCGATCGAGAAAAACGCACCGCCTGAGATGTAATGCAGGCTGCGTTTTTCATCGAATCCGTCAAAGTGCCAGCGGCCATCCGAATACACATCGGCATCGGCCTGCGCGGCAACCACTTCCCCGATAAACAAATCGTATTTCTGCTGATTGTGCGGTTCATTGATGACCTTGCATTCCAGATAGCCGATACAGCCGGCCACGCGCGGCGCAGCCATGGTTTGCGCTGCAACCGCGATCAATCCGCTGTCGGCAAATTTATCGCTCTGCAAACCGCTCGAACTGCCCACTTTTAACACCTGTGCGGCCTGTGCGCGGCAGGGAATATTGAGAATGAATTCGCCTGATGCTTCGATCAGTTCGCGTGACCAGGTGGACTTGTCGATCACCACCAGCATTTTCGGCGGATCAAAATCCAGCGGCATGGCCCAGGCGGCAGCCATGACATTCTGTTTGCCACCAGAGGCACTGGTGACGAGCACGGTTGGTCCGTGATTGAGAAGACGATAGCATTTGGCCAGATCGACATTGATGAGTGCGGTCATAGGTTTGAGAGTGTAAGTTTAAAATTGGCCGGCGAACTGATAGCGGTTACCCGGGTGCCACATGGTAGCAATGGACGCCACCTGACCCATCGAGATGGTTTGGCGATGCAGTACCAGACAGGGCATGGCCGGTGCAATTTCCAGCATTTCTGCAATTTTGGCCGGCGCCGTCACTGCTTCAATCCGGTAGTGCACTTCCTGCAGCGGTGCCGCATTCATCAGATATTCATTGGGCGTGATGGTGGAAAAATTCTGTTTCAGATAGTCCGGCGCCAGCAGTGAATTGACCCAGCGGTCCTCCACCTGGATCGGAATGCGGTTTTCAAAATGGACGATCACCGAATGAAACAGAATCTGACCGGCCTCCAGTTTGAACTGCTGCAGCAACTGCGCCGTGGGTTTGCCGCGTTCCAGCAGATGCAGTTCGCTGCTGTGCGTATGGCCGCGTGCGCGCACTTCATCGGCAATGCTTTTGATGGCAACCAGTGTGGCCTGATATTTATGCTGCGCCACAAAAGTGCCCGAACCCTGGACCCGGGTTAAAAACTGTTCGGCGGACAACTCGCGTACTGCCCGGTTGACCGTCATTCTGGATACCGAGAACTGACGTGCCAGGACCGCTTCGGAAGGGATGGCATCCCCCTCTTTCCATTCGCCTTTTTGAATTTCTGCCAACAGGTAATCTTTAATCTGCTGAAATGCCGGAACGTCGGAGTCAGCGGCCAGTCTCGTATCAGAAGTGGGTTTTGGTGTCATGTAAATAAGATTATTGGAAGGTTCTTATAAGTAACGAATAGTAATGCCTTTAAGTTCTTGAGTAAAACGGCCTATCGTTTATATTGAGAGAAAAGTGCTTGCAATAGTTGTATATACAACTTAGAATCCGAGAATTGTCCCACCCTTCTCATGAAAGCTCACCATGAACAGTCTGAAAAATGATCCCCGTTATGATGCCAGCCGTGTCATCCGCGCTCCGCGCGGGCCGGTAAAAACCTGCAAAACCTGGGTGGCAGAAGCAGCCTATCGCATGTTGCAAAACAATCTGGATGCAGAAGTGGCTGAGAATCCGACCCATCTGGTGGTGTATGGCGGTATCGGTCGCGCCGCGCGCGACTGGGCCTGTTTCGATCAGATTCTGGCCAGCCTGAAAGATCTCGAAGAAGATGAAACGCTGCTGATTCAGTCCGGCAAGCCGGTGGGCATTTTTAAAACCCATGCCGATGCGCCGCGCGTGCTGATTGCCAATTCAAATCTGGTACCGAAGTGGGCCAACTGGGAACATTTCAACGAACTGGACCGCAAGGGTCTGTTCATGTACGGGCAGATGACTGCCGGCAGCTGGATCTATATCGGCTCGCAGGGCATCGTGCAGGGTACGTTTGAAACCTTTGTCGAAGCCGGTCGTCAGCATTTCAATGGCGACTGGGCCGGACGCTGGATACTGACTGCCGGTCTGGGTGGCATGGGCGGCGCGCAGCCGCTGGCAGCCACGCTGGCCGGCGCGGTGTCGCTCAATATCGAATGTCAGCAAAGCAGTATCGATTTCCGTCTGCGCACCCGTTATGTCGATGTGCAGGCGCGTGACCTGGACCATGCCCTGGAACTGGTGAACCAGTTCTGTGCAGCCAAAGAAGCCAGGTCGATTGCCCTGCTGGGCAATGCTGCAGAAATTCTGCCGGAACTGGTCAAACGGTGCGCCGGCCTCAAGAACCGTCCCGATCTGGTGACCGACCAGACGTCGGCCCATGATTTGATCAACGGCTATTTGCCGATCGGCTGGACCGTGGCGCAATGGAAAGCAGCGCAGACCGATGTGTCGCAGCATGCCAGACTGACTGCCGAGGCCGCCGCGAGCTGTGCCGCGCATGTCAAAGCCATGCTGGCTTTTCATGCAATGGGTATTCCTACCGTCGACTATGGCAACAATATCCGTCAGGTTGCGTTCGACCATGGCGTGGCCAATGCCTTTGATTTTCCGGGCTTTGTACCGGCCTACATCCGTCCGCTGTTCTGTGACGGCAAGGGACCGTTCCGCTGGGTGGCGTTATCGGGCGATCCGGAAGATATTTACAAAACCGATGCCAAAATCAAGGAACTGTTCCCGGACAACAAACCGGTGCACCGCTGGCTGGATATGGCGCGCGAACGGATTGCCTTCCAGGGTTTGCCGGCACGGATCTGCTGGCTGGGACTGGGCGAGCGGCATCGTGCCGGACTGGCCTTCAATGAGATGGTGAAAAACGGTGAACTGAAAGCACCGATCGTCATCGGGCGCGATCATCTCGATACCGGCTCGGTCGCAAGTCCGAACCGTGAAACTGAAAGCATGAAAGACGGGACCGATGCCGTTTCAGACTGGCCGCTGCTCAATGCGCTGTTGAATACCGCAGGCGGTGCATCCTGGGTGTCATTGCATCATGGTGGCGGCGTGGGTATGGGTTATTCGCAGCATTCGGGGATGGTCATCGTGGCAGATGGCAGCGATGCCGCAGCGCGCCGTCTGGAACGGGTGCTGGTCAACGATTGCGCATCTGGTGTCATGCGTCATGCCGATGCGGGGTATGAGACAGCGGTGGCGTGTGCCAGGCGCAATCATTTGAAATTGCCGATGATTAAGTAATCATATTGATTACGATTTGCATCCCAGCCTGCAGCGCTTAATCAGCGCTGACTTAATAACTTAAAAACAGGACTTCCAATGACAACCTTCACCATACAACCCGGACAATTCACTCTGTCAGATCTGCGCACCGTCTGGCAGTCACGTTCGACCCTGACTCTGACACCGGCTGCCTATACCGATATCGATGCATCTGCGGCAGCCATTGCCAGCATCGTGGCCAAGGGGGACGCTGCCTACGGGATCAACACCGGCTTCGGCAAACTGGCCAAGACCCGCATTCCGGATGAGCAGCTCGAACTGCTGCAGCGCAATCTGATCCTGTCGCATTCAGTGGGCACCGGCGCGCTGATTGAAGACCATGTGGTGCGCCTGATCCTGCTCATGAAAATCGGCAGTTTGTCGCGCGGTTTCTCGGGCATACGCCGTTCGGTCATCGACGCCATGATCGCCATGTTCAATGCCGGCATTACGCCGTGCATTCCGGTCAAGGGTTCGGTGGGTGCATCCGGTGATCTGTCGCCGCTGTCGCACATGACGCTGGCCTTGCTGGGTGAAGGCAATGTACGCGTCAATGGCGCACTGGTTCCGGCGCAACAGGCGCTCAGACAGGCCGGCATTGCACCGGTGGTACTGGCCGCCAAAGAAGGCCTGGCGCTGATCAATGGCACCCAGGTGTCGACCGCACTGGCACTCAACGGCCTGTTTCTGGCTGAACGTCTGCTGGAAGCAGCCACCATTTCCGGCGCCATGTCGGTCGACGCGGCCAAGGGCAGTGATGCGCCGTTTGATGCGCGCATTCATGCCGTGCGCGGTCAGCCGGGCCAGATCGCGTCAGCTGCGTTGTACCGCGAATTACTGACCGGCAGCGTCATACGCAAATCCCATCTGGTCAATGATGAACGGGTGCAGGATCCTTACTGTCTGCGCTGCCAGCCGCAGGTGATGGGTGCTGCGCTTGATCTGATCAACAATGCTGCCAGAACGCTGCTCATCGAAGCCAATGCGGTCACCGACAACCCGCTGGTATTCATGGATACCAATGAGGTGATTTCAGGCGGTAATTTTCACGCTGAACCGGTGGCGTTTGCCGCCGATACGCTGGCGCTGGCGATTGCCGAAATCGGTTCGATTTCCGAACGCCGTATTGCCTTGCTGATTGACGCGACCATTTCCGGTCTGCCGCCATTCCTGGTGCCGTCCAGCGGATTGAACTCCGGCTTCATGATCGCGCATGTCACCGCCGCTGCGCTCGCGTCAGAAAACAAATCACTGGCCCATCCTGCCTCAGTCGACACCATACCGACTTCAGCCAACCAGGAAGATCACGTCAGCATGGCAACTTTTGCCGCACGCCGTCTGGATGAGATGGCCCACAATACCGCCGTCATCGTCGGTATTGAATTACTGGCTGCGGCACAGGGCATTGATTTTCACGCACCACTGCTAACGGCACCGAAACTGGCCGATGTGCATGCGCGTTTGCGCAAGAACGTCAGTTTTTATGATGCCGATCGGCTGTTTGCACCGGATATTGAAGCGGCCAAACAGATGGTGCTGACCGGTGCTGTCAGTACCAATTGTCATGCCATGTTCAGCGAACTGTATCTGGCCTGAGACGATGATAAAGCTGACCCCGGCCCAGTATCGCAGCATGCCCTGGAAAAATGGCAAAGGCACTACGATAGAAATCGCCGTGTTTCCCGGGCAGGCCTTCCTCAATGATTTTGAATGGCGCGTCTCGCGCGCTGCGGTGATGGAAGATGGTGGCTTTTCCCATTTCGAAGGTATCGACCGGTCTTTGGCCCTGTTGCAGGGGCAGGGCATGCGCCTGCATGTGGACAACGTGCTGCAACCGGTTGATGGGGCCAACAATATCGCCGTCTTTTCAGGGGACGCCACCACCCACGCCGAACTCATCGATGGACCGATCACCGATTTCAATCTGATGACCCGGCGCAGCAGGTGCACCCATGCGCTGAGCTGCTGGGAGGGCCTGGCCAGTCGTGTCTTGCCCAAGGGTTCAGTACTGTTGTATTGTGCACGGGGCAGTGGCAAGTTGACCGGCAATGACTCGCCGGTAGCGTTGCAGGAAGATGAAGCGATCCAGTTTTGCGCACAGGATCAAGACACGACCTGGTCTTTGCAAAGCGCAGCCCACAGCCGGTTTTATTGCGTACAAATTTTCTGGTAAATACGATGACCACAGCATCATGGGACAGTATCTGGCTTAACGTCCATCTGGCGACCATGTCAGAGGCCAACAGCTACGGAGAAATCCGCGATGGCGCCATTGCAGTCAAAGATGGCAGCATCGCCTGGCTGGGGCCGCGCGCCGAACTCCCTGCCGATTACAGCGCCGTGAGCGTGCACGACGGCAAGGGTGCATGGCTCACACCGGGACTCATCGATTGCCACAGCCACATCGTGTATGCCGGCAATCGCAGCAATGAATTCGAAGACAGACTGAACGGTGTCTCGTATGAAGAAATCGCCAGACGCGGGGGTGGCATTGTCTCCACCGTGACGGCAACCCGTGCGGCATCCGAAGAGGAATTGTTTGAGCAAAGCCTGGTGCGGGTGCTGCGGTTGCTGGAAGAGGGCGTCACTACCCTGGAATGCAAATCCGGTTACGGACTGGATCTGGCTACCGAAGCCAAAATCCTGCGCGTGGCAAGAAAGCTCGGCGAGCAGTTGCCGGTACGGATCTGCACGACCTTCCTGGGTGCGCACGCCGTACCGGGCGAGTATGCCGGACGCTCTGATGACTACATTGAACTGGTGTGCGAGCAGATGCTGCCGGCACTGGTTGCGCAGGGGTTGGTGGATGCGGTCGATGCCTTCTGTGAAAAAATCGGATTCAGCGCTTTGCAAACTGAACGGGTATTCAAAGCCGCGCACAAGCACGGCCTGCCGGTCAAGCTGCACGCCGAACAGTTATCCGATCAGGGTGGCGCTGCGCTGACGGCCCGTTATCATGGCCTGTCCGCTGATCATCTGGAATATCTGTCTGATGCCGGCATTGCCGCCATGGCCGAAGCCGGCACGGTGGCGGTACTTTTGCCCGGCGCGTATTATTTTTTGCGCGAAACCAAACTGCCTCCCATTGCCGGGCTGCGCGCCGCAGCAGTACCGATAGCGATTGCCACAGACTGCAATCCCGGTACCTCGCCGATGACGTCGATCCTGCTGGCCATGAATATGGCGTGCACGCTGTTTAAAATGACGCCGCTGGAAGCATTGCAGGGAACGACGCGCAATGCGGCCAGGGCGTTGGGGCTTACGCAGCAGGTTGGGCAGCTGGTGGTTGGAATGAAGGCGGAATTTGCACTGTGGCAGGTTGAGCGTCCGGCTGATCTGTCGTATGCAATTGGTGCGAATCCCTGCGTCGGAACAGTTCGCTGATCCGTTCCAATATGGTATTTTCACTGTGATAGCGTGTATCGAGCAGTTCAAACTGTTTGGGTCTGAACAGGGCTGATTTCTTTTTCATCGACAGCAGATAGGGACTGTAGCTGTGCATCACCTTGTCGAAGGCAGCCAATGCCAGCTCATAATTTTCTTCGCTGTCCGCGGCAGAATAGTTTTTGGCAGCGTCCAGAAAATCGCACTTCGCTGTATTAATTCTGCTCCGGTCTTCCGCTTTGAGACCGGTAATAGTTTGAAATTCCTTTTCCATGGCATCGAGTTCCTTGATGACGCTATAGTCTGAACGCCCGGCGGTATGCATTTGTCCGGTATTTTTGAACAGTGCCTTGAGGGTGTCGGCTTTGAGTTGTCTGACTTTTCCATAATTGCTGTCCTCGCCGATCGCTCCCGATTTTGTATCGATATCGCCAATGCAGTAATCGTGGAAGTAGCGCAAGGCAAACAGCAATATCGAACTGCTTGAATAGATTTCATGCAGAAAATCAGTCCGAACCCGCTCATAACTGTATCCGCCAGAAACGAAAGGTGTGGGCGTATTGACTGAAAACGTGGTATCAGTGGCCACGGTGGCGCGCATATTCCAGAATCGATAGCCCAGGCCAGGAAATAAAGTGGGTTTGTACCATCTGAAATTGAGTACCAATGCCCCAGACGTGACCGTTGTCGAATCCAGAAATTGTTCGATATTCTGGGCATCCTGAACGTCAAACACACACTCTGTTCCTGCCTGTTCCGTAATTTTTTTGTAAATGTATTCCATGCTTGTCTTGCGCGAACCGGCAGTAATGCCCGCACCGATTCTTATTTCAATATCCCTGTAATTGCCCTGTCTTAAGGGATTGGTGTGATTGCGAAAGCGTTGCAGCGCAGTCACCACCAACTGCAGCGCGCCCATGGCAAGCGCCTCGATTCCACACGGCGTGGCTGAAGCGATGGCACCACCGCCGAGCTTGATATCTTTTGTGGTCAAAGCACCCTCCTGCTGAAAGGTGGCCAGTTCCTTCAGGGTGTCCTTGTTGACCGGGCAATTGCAGTTGAGGATCGCCTTGTCCTGGTTTTCCAGCTCAGTTCTGAACGTAGCAGCACTATCCCTGAAGGTCGGCGATTTTTGCAATTCAAGCACCTGGGTATAGATCCAGGCGTTTAACAGCAACAGCCGATAGAGGCATTTTTCAGCACTTTCCACCCCCATCATTTTATGGAACGCATCGACCGCCTCTTTTGCGCCCAGATCACGGTTGATTAATTGGGTCTGCAGCAGTTCATATCGATTAAAGCTGGCTTTCAGATGTTTGAAGGCAAGTTTTAATTTTTCCGCATTGTGCAGCAGCGCAGCTTCGGTGCCGGTACTGGATACATCGGTCCAGATTTGCCCGGCCTCAGTTAAAAATGTCAGTTCGGTTGCTGATTCCTGTTGCGCATCGTGATCCACCGTTTGCAGCCTGTCTTTTTCGACTATGCGTCGTTTGGCATAGGTCCGGTCATCCGCATTCAATTTAATTCTGATTCCCAGACTTTTTTTGATAATTTCATCGGTCATTTGCTTTCTGTGCGCAGACTGAATCTCGGGGTTGTAGTTGTATTCGGCGTCATCGAACGTATTTCCCAGCGCCTCACACATGGAAAAATGCTTGGTTAACACAATGCCACTGACACTTCCTTCCAGCGCAGCATTGACATTCAAACTTCCCAATTCACTTTCCAATCCGGCCAGGGATTTGACTTTGCCGGCCACCGCCGTGTAGGGCACTACCAATGCATTGCCCTGTTCAATATTGAGCAAATCCGGCCGGATGACGGCCGCATCACCTGCGGGGCGGGCAGGGTCGATATCTGCCCGGTCACCAAGCAACACCGAAAAACTTTGCGCCATGAATGTGCTGTGCCGTGCATACGCAAGCCGTGTAGCGCTGACGGTGTTCATGGAAATGTCCATAGTCCCGGTCAGCCATTTGGTACGATACCCATTTTCGGCGTTCAGCTCCCGGTCCTTCTTCACAGTTGCTGTGGTCACGCGCAGGATGGCATCATCGGTAAGCCCCGTGTCGGCAATGATTTCCGTGCGCAATCCCTGCGGCAGGACACCGGTTTCAATCCGGGTCAGATAGGCTGCAACCTTGGGATCGGCGTGATGTTCGGACAGCAGCTGGTTAAAATTATCCAGCACGAAGTGCCGGGCTTTATTCCATTCCACATACATTCCGGTGGTACCACTGCCTTCGATACCGACAGAGGCCGCCTTGACAGAGGATAAACCCAAATTGGCGCTGAGCGCCACGCCGGCTTTAGTCGTATCCATTCGTCCAAGAAAGCCTTCATCATCGGTAGTCAGGCCGCTGGTACGACCGATGCTGACGGTGGTTGAGACGCCTGGCATGCTGACTGAAACCGACCCGGTGTGGGTATCAAGTGCCGAGTACGAGTCATTAAATTTCTTTTTGTAATTTTCATTGGTTAAATAATCAACCAGATTTTTATGGTTGCTTTCTGTCCACGCAGCAGCGCTGATAAAAGCCAGATAATCGAGATTTTTTTTGATGAAGCCAATGCGGTAGCCATTCAATATCGCCCCTTCTTTGGATTGCGGAATGAGCGCCACCAGCTTTTCGAGTTTGAGTGAAATGAATTCCCAGTCCTCTGCGCTCAGTGCTTCCCGTCTTACGAGTATCTCCCAAAGCAGATCAAGGGTGGGGCCGATGCGGGTATCACCGATGCCGTTCAGGGCCAGGCGCACGGCGCTGAAGACTTTCATAAACCCCGCCTTGCTTCTGGGATCGGCCTGAGTGGTAAATTGCGGACACAGGTTGTTAAGTGCCGGCATCAGGCTGTCGATATCTGCCTGAACTGACTCAGTGAATAATTTATCGGTCTGACCTGCTGAATGAAGCATCTCGTACAGCCCCATTACCTCGTGCCAGCGCGCTTCAATTATTTCTTTGTCCTCAGGGGGCGTGGCCTCGATCAATTCCAGTTTATCCATCATGCGCGTGATTACGGCTTCGTATTGGGTGTTGGCCAATCTGGTTTTAATTTTGCCCAGGTCATCCATCAGGCGATCGGATTCGGATACGGGTTCAGCTGGTTGGGGTGCTTCGGGCAGCTCTGCTGTGAAGAAATTTTCCAGTGCCGGTTCTTCAAAAGGGACTTCACTCAAATCAGTGCTTGAACCAGGCAAAGGCAGGAATGTGTCAGGGAACCCGGAATCGCCGTCAGCGTCGGCAAAGAATGTTTCGGTGGTTCCTGATGATGTGACCTTGCGGGAAGAATAGTCGGGGCCAGAACCGCGGGCCGCTGATAATCTGACGCCGGGATATCTGAATGTCGTTGTGGGTATTTGCATGTCATTTCCTCAGTGATCAAAATATAGTTGCGATCTTCTCCAACGCGCTTCCCTTATTTTTTTGTGCGTCAACTACGATGGTTTTATTTGAAGTCTGATTCAGGCACTTCAGTAAATACCGGATGACTCGACAATTTTTATTGCTTTTTTGGGAGAGTATTCAAGGCGCGTCATGCAAACAATTGGGGTTACCGAGATGCGGGGTATCCGCATCGGCAATATTGATTGAAAAAAAAAGGAAGTTGATTCGACTGAATGTGAAGTGTGGGGATGGGGTTAAGACGAACAGGTGCCTGTCCGGATAAAAAAAGTCCAGATAAAAGTCAGCAACTTTTTCTGGATTGATTGTGCAATGTCCCGTGTATCAGGAACGGACTGCGGCAACGGCTATGGGACGGATTATGCGACGGTATGTGCGAAATAGTTTCAACACTGGCGATGGAAGGGTGTCAGTCAGTGAGAATTCCATATTTTTAAAGAGGACTGAATTTGTCTTCATTTTCCTGATATGAGGGCAATAGGCATACATCAGGTCCTGGAAACCAGTTAACGCGGCTTGATAGTTTTTACTGGTCGGATCGCGTTTAAATGATCGCGCAACCTGCTCAAAGTGCGCTCTGAACAGAGCGATATTCTGAAGGTCAGCTCCGGAGATTCTTCGCCGCCGAAACGCGCTTTCAAGGGCGTTGAACTCTGCTGTCAACGAATCTGCTGCCGGTGAATTCAGTGACTCGGATTCCTTGGCGAAATTTTTAAATATTTTCTGCAAGGAGCTCTCCTGCTGTCGCACTATCGTCAGCCAGTAACCTTCTTTATGAAACCCGTTGGTTTTGCTGATGTGATTATTGCCGAAGTCGTGAAAATAGCGCTGCAAAAAATACCAGATCGTATCAGGCTGATATTTTTCACTGCCGAATGTCGTCGTGTTTCTTTCAACATTCATGCCCGCTGAAAATCCGGAGCCGAAGCTTACTTTGGGTGAGAAAGAAAGTGCTGTGACATTATTTTGACGAAAGTAAAAGCGGCGCGATGACAATCCGGGAAATAATTCTTTGGATGGTTTGTAACTTCTGAATACGAAGCTTCTTTCATAGCCGGCGCTCACAAGGTGCGGTTGATCGGCGAGGTAGGTGGCCAACCCTTCCTTCACATTGGGAACATCGGAAATACGTTGTGCCGCACAGAGCTTCGTCAGCAGCGACTGGCACGCCTCAGGGGTAATGCCGACATTCGGCCCTATCCGAAATTCCCAGTCTATGGAATCTCCATCGCGCAATGGATTGGTATGCCTGCGGCACCGAAAAAGACCGTTGAGAGTCACTCCGGCGCCAAAAGATTTTGATATTTTTGGGTCGATGATATCCAGGTTGGCGTTGGCCTTGATAGAAATTTTAGTATCTTTAATTGTTAAAAACGCCTGTTTTTTAATGGAAAACAGATCCAGCAGTTTTTTACGGTCAATATCGAATGGCGGTTTGAGCACTGCGTCTTCAAAGCGTTCGAATTCATTTTCCTTCTTGAACAGTGCAATCTGAGTTGCGATGGCCGGATGCATTTGAGCGACCTCAGCGACCTTGTCTAACGACACACAGAGCCAGCCATTCAAGAGCAGCACTCGGTACAGGAACTCTACGCTGTCGTTGGCGCAATACAATTTGTGAAATTCTTCGATAGATTCATCAGCCGCTTCGATGAATACTTTGCTGCTTTTGGCATTGCTTTTTTGTGCCTGAAGGCGGATGTATTCCTGAAAATCTCGCTGCACGCTCCGCAATTTTCCGCGCAGGTCTTCAAATTCAGCGGCAATGCCGCTGCTGTCGTTGGTTGCCGCACCGTAGACATGCGCCCATTGGTATCTGGCTGGTTTTGGCAATTCATCGGCCTGTGCCTGATAGACCCGACCTTCCTTCACAAGGGCCTGAGCTGCCAGAAGGGCCTGAGTTTCCTTGGAGGCCTGCATTGCCCGGGCTGTCAGAACGGTCTGATGCCCATCCAGATTTTTTCGCAGTCCTTTACTTTTCGTAAGAATTTCGTTGCTGATTTTATTCAGTAACGCAGTTTTTTCAACATGATCTCCCTGGAAATCTTCCACAATCGTTACACCATTTTTTGCGATTTCCGTCAGTGGACTCTGTGTGTCAGCGGCACAGTCAGAAAGATCTGATCGCAGTTCCGCCATTTTTTTGCACAGCGCGGTTGGTACGATCAGTTCGACTTCTGAATTACTTCTTTCACCTCCAAGGTAGAAATGTGCGTCAATCCTTGGCACGGGAACTTTGCCTTGCACACCGCCACCACCTGAATCGGTGGCAAGCCCCAGATCCAGACCGGCACCGTCTTCCAGTCTGAACCTGTCAAGCACAACGGTGGAGATGTCACGGCCCGGCAGTTGTGTGCCCAAACCGCTGAGCAACAGAGAAAATGATTGAGAGATTCTTTGATAGCAATCGTTATATCTTTGTTGAATGGCTTTGATGCCATCGATTCTGCAGAGATCGTGCCCGCGAAACAGTGCCCATTCTTTTACCAGTGATGACTGACCCAAAGCGGCATGACGATTGAGATACCGTGACACCATGGGTCTGTGATCAAACAATACTTCGGCTTTTGGAAAGCGGGTTGCCTGATAACCGGAATGAGATTTAACGAGTTTGTCGAAGTTGGCCAGGACATATTTACGGGCTGTATCCCATTCTTCATATTTGCCCCATATACTTTTACTTCCCTTTAGAGTGCCTTCAACAATCGTGAGGATCCCGGCTTTGACAGTCAGGGATCCGACCGCCGATGTTATTCGGCCAGGGAAGTTTTCATCATCAAGCACCATGCCTCTGTTCAATGTAAAGCCCAGTTCCGCCGAGACAAGATCCAATATTGCTGGCATGGCGGGAATCAATGCGCCGATAGACAATCCACCGGTGATCCCGAGAGCTGTCATCTCCGAATAAGCCATGCCCCATAATTTTCTGTAGTAGTCCGTGAGTTCACAGACCACTGCTGCGTGGGCTTCTTCAGCCCATCTGGCCTGAGCGAGAAATGCCAGGTGCGATAAATTATTTTTAATGAATGCCAACTGACGGATTTTTCCCTGTTCGATCTGCTCAGAAGTAATGGGGAAGGGTTGTTTCGCCCCCTCAGGTGGAGGTACGTATTCCTCGTTTTGAACTTGAGGGGGCTCGACAGGGAATTGTTTGGCAATTTCATCGAGAGCCAGGGAAATTTTCGCCAATTCTTTCAGTCTGCTATTTTGACTTTGACGTCTTTCTGCCCAATTGTCTGTTCCGGCTTTCGGATTGGGTTTTTCTGGTGTTTCGGCAGCAGGCTGCCCATCGACAGTACCCGTTGGTTCTTCGCCCGACGTATTCCATTGTTGATTTTCTTCTTCCGGAGTCTTTACAGATAACTTGCGCAGTCGCTCTTCAATTTCTGCCAGGGATTGGGCTGTATCAGGTCTGCGATCTGTCAGGCTCACACGGATTGCTTCGAGCATCACCAAAATCCCCTGATCGGACTTGAGATTACTGTTGCTTTTATAGTTGGGTAACGCTGAAATCGAGCTTTGAAAAATGGATTGCAGATATTTGACGTTGGTTTTGATAAATTCGACAGGTATGCCATGTGCATCGAATTTTGCAGTGATGCTGCCGAGTGATTTAAGCAGCGCATCCAGTTTGGAGGCAATCAATATTGAATCTTCGCAAGACAACACGCGCTGGCCCTGCAATTTGACAATGAGCGAAGTGATGATGTGCCCACCGGCATCGCTGCCATCGGTGCCGGAAAATAAAGGTTGAATATCTTGCAGAAGCTGTCCCAGCAAAGCCGCATTGCCCGTGGTTGAAACAGGTGGGGCGCCACTGATTAATGATTCGGACAAGGTAAGCAGATGAACCATATGACTTTTCAGACAGTGCAGTGAGGCGGTGGTTTCATTGGAAATGGAATTAATGCAAAGCAACATCTCGTTACATTCAGTAACTCGTTGATGCACTGCCCGTCGTTCAGCTTCGTTCTGTTTGTCGGTAGGTTGAATCAGAAACAATAATAATGCGGACACTTCTTCAAGGCAGATCTGCCCCCCTTCCAATTTCTGAAGAACCGGACGCATTGCTCTCAAAGCATTAATCAGATATTGCACCGTTTTTTTATGGCTTATATTGATTGATTCGGAGCACTCGTGGCGATAGACATTCTGAATTTCCCACGCTACAGCGCATTCCATTTGCAGATTGCCAATATCCTCCCTTATTGTTGCCATTTCTTCGGCAGTAATAGGGTCGTGAATAAATTGACTCAGTAATTGCGGATTGATAAAGTCCAGCTCCGTTTGGCGTTGGTCCTTTGTTTGATCCTGGTCTTTTTTAGAAGGTTTGGCACCATAGCCACGCAGTGCATGCAGCAGGTCATCCAGATCAAGGGATAATTCACCAGCAGTTACCGTGTCCAAACCTGCATTGAGTTTTGACCGCATTTCATTTAACTGATGCGCTAGCAACACATCCGTTTCGTCTCGCAGCAGGGGCAATAATGTGGAGGACAGGAGGTCGAGTCTGTCTTTGATGGCAGCTTCTTTATGCCAAGGTAAAAGTTGTCGCGGAACGACCCATTGATCATCTGCTGCAGTGTCGTCGGAACCGATGGGTGGCGCGCTGATGGCAGCGACCTGAGGTTGATCCGCACACTGTGGCGCCTGAGCCGAAACATCCGATTGGGACGGTTGAGAATCCGGTAACACTGTTTTCAGAGCGGCAATGAAGTCAGGGACGAAATTGGTGGACTCTCTTAAACGGGGCGTTGACCTGACGATCGTGTCCAGATCAGCCAGTCGGCTTTTAAAGTAACCTGTGCCCATTTCGTTCTGAATGTGGTCCCACCCATGATGCAACATGTTGATTAAATATTTAACCGTGGAAGCGATGGCATCATAGTTTGAATCGCATTGATCAAACAGTCCGCCACCGAGCACCGAGCCGGCGGTGCTTCGAAACTGTTTTAATCTGTCAATCAGTGATTTGATTGTCAGTTCGGCCGGTTCAAAATCCGGATTGCTCAGAATTATTTTTGTCGGCGACTCGTGTATTGACGTTTCGTTCTCATCAAAGTCAGTCGCCGATTCCCCGCAGGGCGTTTCGGGCACCCTGTTAAAAATGAATTGCGTTGCGCTGCCCGGACTTAAGGTTTCGTCTACCGTTAAATTTGAAAATGAATTTGAATCGGCATGTTCGGAATCTTCGGAATCTTTAAAATTGGTGTCAACTGTAGGAGCCGGCACAGGCCCGTGGAAGGTCGGTCTGAATGTTGAGATGGCTGCGTCCATGTCTGCTCCTCCATAAAAACAACGTAAAAATCTGACTGCATACAGAATAAGACCTTTGTTTTGCTGAGAGCATCCATTCGAGTGGCTAAAACTGACTTCTGAATTGCATGTTCAATTTGCTGCCGGGTAAACTGAATGTCTCGCAAAAATAGTATTAACTGTTTTGTTTTTGTAAGCGTAGGCAATGATATCCCTTCAAACAATAAGGGTTATCCGGCGGGAGATGGTCTTTTTTGAAAAAAATCATGGCTGAGTTTTGGGATTAAAAAAATTCTCACCGGCGAATTGACCGTTTTGATCGGGTATGTCGGTCGTGCGGTTCATATCTAGTGTCGCAGGAGATGCTCAGGCTAACGGTGTAATCAAGCTGAGTGCCGCAGAGATTTCGTGGTTGATGTGGAAAGGCAAACAGGTGGGATGATCAAATCGGTACTTTCGTAAGCATTGGAAAAATTGGACCATTTTTTCCAACCCGAGTGCCTCGCTTTGGATTGCCCATGCTGGATTCAGCGAAAAAATTGCGATGGTCGGGAACTTAGAACAAATCTGCTGGTCATATCGCAAGCAGGTTCAATTTTGCCGTTTTCAAAAAACGCCAAAATTTTCCATCGCCTTAATCCAATATCTGATCGTGTCATCAGAATGCGCATTTCAAGCACTTTAAAGGAGGAAGCTGTGTTGACCCCGTTACAATCCACGGTTAGCCGTCAAATTTACGAAGCAGTTAAGGAATTCCCCAAAGCGGTATCAGAGTTGATCAGTACCTACCATACGGACGAAGAAATAATACAACGAGCGTTGGATCGGACCAGGCTGATGTTTGATGTTCGTCGAATGGGTCAGAATGATGACCTTGGTGATTTGCGGTACCAAGATATTTTCAAAGATAAATTTGATTTATTTTTGAGAGGGAGTGGCAAAGAGGCTCGTGACGCTCCCTTTGTATGCAGCTTTGGACAAGGGTTTTATTGGCTTTTAGAAGACAGTGGGGGTCGCTCGTTCTGCTATGCCGTTAAATATTGTCTGAGCTCATCGGAATGCGATCCGGCTATTAAAGTGGCGGTGATTAGAAATGTTATTTCGTGCAATCATTTTATCTATAACAGCGATAATCAGAATGTTTTACCCACGGGACTTGGCGTTGGGGTCATGGTGATGAACGTATTGTTGGATCAGATGCGAAATGAAGCGCAGCCAATTAATTTGGATTGCGCTGATTTTTCTGGCCTGTCAACCTGTCAATCTGTCAATTTCGATGGGATCTCTGCGGTCGGCGCAAAATTTTGTGGTGCGAATTTCAGGTCTGCCTCGTTCCGTAATGCCAGGTTGTCAGGGGCTGATTTCAGCGATGCCAACCTCGATAGCGGGAGGTTCGATGGTGCAGACATGTCCGATGCGATTCTCCATAGAACCTGCCTGGCGTTCGCAAAACTGCGTCAGGTAAATTTAACAAGTGCCAAATTTAACCAAACTATTCTTTCTCGGAGTGGTTGGATAGGAACCGATGTGACCGGACTGATTACTTCGGACCTTGCATTAAAAAAATTTTTGCGCGGGTACTGTAAATATCCTTACGAAGCCATTTTAGTTAAAGGTGATGTGCGCCTGTCTGTTGTACGAAAAGTGAAAAGTGGATCGAAGTGTGTTATCAGCTGAACAGATTGACATTATTGATGACATATCTGCAGCGCATGTTTAATTAGGAGAGCGGCATGTTTGGTGTGACTGATAAATTTAGTATTCAATATTATTCGCCTGTGTCCGATGGGCCGGACGGAACGGACACCGAAGTTCAGGCGTATGTTGATGGCGTTCCCGTGTCGACTGGCATCGATTGTAATTTGGTGGCTTATGCAGGCGAATTGCAAAATCGTTTGAATGTCCTGGCCATACGCTGTTGTGATAGCGTTGTGGTTAAAAGTCTGTTTTCTTCGACGAGCAAATTAAGACATGCTCTGCGTAGCTATTGGGTGGCGAGCGCCGCTAGCGCTGTGTGCGGCACCGGCACGGTTGTTGGGTACCCATATTTATTAGCGGTTGCTGCGCCGATATCGTTTATCAGCATTACTTCTTCAGTTTGTCAGGATAGCGATTATGCTGAACAAAATCTTTGTGATTTTTTTGTTTGTAAGTTGACAGCGGCAGCCTTTTTCTTTACGGCGGGATGGGCAGCGGCTGTAGATCTAAGTGGGTCTGCTTGATGAGGCGGGATGCTTTGGTCAGGTGACATAATTTCTTGTGCTTCAAATGATAATTTGAAAGGAATGAAAATGATAGGCTTAACTCCAAAAAGTGGTTATGTAAGTTCGCCTGGGTATTCAGGTGAGAAGTCCCGGTCAAGCTCGGGTTCAAGTATGAGCTCAAGCTCAAGTTCAAGTTCAAGCTCAAGTTCAAGTTCAAGTTCAAGTTCAAGTTCAAGCTCTGATCCGGATTGGGATATTTTTTCAGACGATGAAAGCAGCCCATCTGTAATCCATGAGGTAACGGGCCCAAGGAAATCCGGCCCCACAGTTCAGGGGCAGCGCCTTGTAAATATTGAGGGTGTTGGTGTGTTGCTGGTTGTTTCTGATGAAGTCAATGACAGTGGTAAAAGAGTGATTACCGGCTATCGACCTTCAGGTGCAATCGGGCGGTTGACATTGGATACGGATGAGGGCCAATTGGCGGGTCAGGCTTCCGAAAAATATTTTTTGACGCCGCAAGACCCGGTTAAATATAGTTTTGACCCGAGCTTTTTTTCGTTATTTTCCTTCCAGAATATCTCATCCCCCTTTGCTGTCCGAGCCATGAGTGCCTTGCGCGGTTGTACCTTGGATGAACAGGCACGCCTTCCCTTGTTTGTGACGGCCCAGGAAAAGTATACCGCTATCGTTCAGCATGCCATTTCCAGAAAGATGCTGGAAGACAGCGATTCCCCGGAATTATTGAAAACCAAAAATATTATTGTCCGGTTGGCTTTTCAGAACCGGTATAGAGAGAAGGTTTTTGGCCCGGATATTTCGCTGTCCAACCTTGATCTGTCGGGCCTCGATTTAAGCGGTTTGAATTTGAATGGGGCTAAATGTCATCGCACCAAATTTACCGGAGCAAATTTGAGCGGAACTATTTTGCGTAATGCGGATTTGCGCGAAGCCAGTCTGCGCAGCGCAAACATGGCCGGTGCCGATCTGTCGAGCAGTCGTTTGACAGGGGCAAATCTGGTCGGGGTTGATTTGGATGCGCTGCGCAACGGGGATCGTACCGATTTCACAGGGGCAACGACCGACAGGTGGGTGGAGTTCAGAGATTCTTGCGTCATCAGTTGAGTCCATTTTTGATGAATTGACGATGCTCAGGCTCACACCAATGCAAAGGATTGCCAGTAGAGTGCTTGATGAAGCGGTTCCTGAATTTCCGAAGGTGGTTGTGGAGTTGGTTGGGGAGTATCTTTCCTATGATGACCTGTTCGAGATTATCCAGAACCCGTCATCGATTGAGGTGCGCAACGTTGAGAACATGCCCTGGGGACGTGCGGGGCTCTCGGTAAGCTGTTCCGTTAAAGATCCTCACGTGTCTGCCGCGATCAAATATTGCCTGAGTGCGAAAGAAGTCGATCCGAAAATCAAATCAAAAATTATTTCTGCTTTTGTTTCGCATCACCAAAAAAGTTTGGAGGCCAGGAAAATACGCTATGGAACGCTTAATTTTTATCAGTACACCCAGCAGATATCGGTGTTCCCAAAAATCGAAGCCTTGTCGACTATTTTCGATGAGATGAGGAAGGAGGGGTTAAGAATTAATTTGGATCGCACTGAGTTAAACTTTCTTAATCTGAGTGGTTTAAATTTGAATGGCATGACAGCGGTTGAAGCAGAGTTTGTTTGTTCCAATTTGTCTTTTGCGCAGATGGCGTTTTCTGATTTGTCGAAGGCCAATATGATTGAAACAAACCTGAGCAATGCCGATCTGACCGGTTCCATGATGCGCGAGGTGATTCTGCAAAAGGCAACGTTGTCCAATTCGAAGCTGCGTTACGTTGATGTGACCGATGCAATGTTTGACGAGACCTGTCTATCAATGAAGGACACCGATTGCACAGAGTTAGCCGGCGTAATTACTGCAGATGCATCGCTCAAGAAAATTCTCAATAAATTCAAAAAATACTTTTCTTCGGAAATCACGGTGAGCGGCCCGGTCCGTCTATCATCTGCCTGACAGGCTTTGTCGACGGTACGAGGCAGTATTTTATTGTGTTGCAGTGATATTTTGAAAGGAATGACTATGATAGGTTTGAATTCCAAGAGTGGTTATGTAAATTTGCCCGATTATCCTGTTAAGAATTCTGGATCAGATTCAAGTTCAAGTTCAAGTTCGAGCTCAAGCTCAAGCTCAGGTAAGAATTCTTCGTCAAGTGATGAAAGTACTCCGCTGGTCACGCCTTCTGTTACTGCGCCAACCTACTCGAGTACCGATGGGTCGGCCCCTTCTCAGAGACCCAGTCTTCTTAGCATTGAGGGAATTGGTATTGTGAGTGTTATTAGTGACAATTTGGACGAGCGGGGTCGAAGAGTGATAGACGGGTTTCGCCCTTCAGGTGCAATCGTTCGGGTTAGATTGGATACTGACGAGAGTCGATTGGCAGAGCAGGATTCTGAAAAATATTTTTTGATCCCGCAAGACCGGCGCAGATGTGTATTTGCCCCCAGTTTTTTCGCGCTGTTTTCCGACAGGAATAAACAGTCTCCTGATTCAGTCAAGGCATTGCGAGCGCTCCACTGTTGCACAGTAGACGAACAGGCGCGCCTGCCTTTGTTTGAAGGCGCTTCCGAGAAATATACGAAAATTGTTGAAAGTGCGATTTCCGCAAAAATTTTGGAAGATGGCAACGGCAGTGAATTAATGAAGACAAAAAAAATGATTATAGATTTGGCCGTCAGGTACAAGTATGTGAAACAGGTGTTGGTTCCCAATGCCGTGATTTCCAATCTTAATTTTTCTGGTCTGGATTTAAGAGGTGTCAGTTTGTGTAGCGCAAAATGTTGCGGCACCAATTTTTCAGGCGCAAATTTAACGGGAGTGAGTTTCAGTCGTGCCGATTTGAGCAAGGCCAGTCTGCGCGGAGCCAGTATGGAGGGAGCCAATCTTCAGGACAGTGTGTTGAAGGGGACCAATCTTGTGGGAGTTAATTTGAGCAGATTGCGTAACGAAGAGTACACGGATTTTCGGGAGGCAACTACTGAGAGGTGGGAGGAATGCAGAGATTGTTGCGTGATCAGTTGAGCTTGGGGAATTGTGACTCATTGGAAATGATAAAAAGCGCCGTATTGTCAGAACGGCGCTTTTACGTCGACTCAATTCGCTTTCAACCCACTCGGTTTCAGTTTGGATTCCAGCGCCTTGCCCTTGCGCGCCCGTTTCTGAATATGCGGCGCCAGATTGGTCGCCGACAGACTGACCTCCTGTGGCTTGGCAGCGCGCCCAATGCCGGATACGGTGACACCTTTGTGCGAGATCACCTGCACCGCCAGCAGTTTTTCACCGGCTTCGAGGTCCATCAGGATCACGCCCTTGCCACCGCTGGAAAGATGCTTGATTTCAGTCAGGCCAAATACCAGCAGCCGGCCTTTTTCAGACAGACAGGCAATTGCACTGCCGGAGGCAGTAACGATCGAGGGTGCCAGCAGTTCGTCGCCGTCATCCAGATTCATAAAGGCCTTGCCGGCTTTCATGCGTCCGATCATGTCAGCGGCATTGGCGGTGAAGCCCATGCCGGCAGAACTGGCCAGTAACAGCAGCGTGGTGGCGTCACCCGCAAAATAATGCACGATACGTGTGCCGCTGGCCAGATCGACCAGGCTGGTGATCGGCACACCGTCACCCCGTGCACCCGGCAGGCTGGCCACCGGCACCGAATACACCCGGCCGTTGGAGCCGAACGCCAGCAGGTTGTCGACCGAGCGGCACTCAAACGTGCCGTGCAGCGCATCACCGGCCTTGAAGGTGAATTGGGCCGCGTCGTGTCCCTGACCGGTACGCGCGCGCAACCAGCCTTTTTGCGAGATCACGACCGTTACCGGTTCATCGATCACTTTTTGTTCGATCACGGCTTTTTCTGCGACTTCGATCAAGGTACGGCGTGCATCGCCAAACTGTTTCTGATCCGCTTCAATTTCCTTGATGATTTTGCGTTTCATCGAAGCCGGGTTGTTTAACAGTTCCTGCAGACCGGCCTGCTCAGTGCGCAACGCAGCCAGTTCCTGTTCGATCTTGATCGCTTCCAGACGGGCCAGTTGGCGCAGCCGGATTTCCAGAATATCTTCAGCCTGACGGTCGGATAATTTGAAGGCATCCATCAGTGCCGGTTTTGGAATGTCGGACTCGCGAATGATGCGGATTACTTCATCGATATTGAGCAGTACGGCAATCCGGCCTTCGAGAATGTGGATGCGGTCTTCCACTTTCTGCAATCTGAACTGGGTGCGGCGGGTGACGGTATCGAAGCGGAAGGTGACCCATTCGGACAATATCTCGAACAAATTCTTTTGGCGCGGACGGCCGTCGCCGCCGATCATCACCAGATTCATCGAAGAATTGGTTTCCAGCGACGTGTGCGCCAGCAGGATCTGCATCAGTTCGGCGCTGTTCTGGTTTTTTGATTTCGGTTCAAACACCAGCCGCACCGGCGCATCTTTGCCGGATTCGTCGCGAATGGTGTCGAGCACGCCCAGTATCAACTGCTTCAGATTCTGCTGTTCTGGCGTCAGTGACTTTTTACCCAGCTTGATTTTGGGGTTGGTGCATTCTTCAATTTCTTCCAGAATTTTCTGGCTGGAGGTGCCGGGCGGCAGTTCATTGACCACAATCTGCCACTGGCCGCGTGCCAGGTCTTCAATTTTCCAGCAGGCGCGTACTTTCAGACTGCCGCGACCGCTCTGGTAAATTTCAGCAATGGTGGAAGCCGGGCTGATAATCTGTCCGCCGCCCGGGAAGTCCGGTCCGGGTACGATTTCCAGTAACTGCGCGGTGGTGATGGCCGGGTTTTTAATCACGGCAATCGCTGCCTGGGCGATTTCGGTCAGATTGTGCGACGGGATTTCTGTGGCCAGTCCCACGGCAATACCGGAGGCGCCATTGAGCAGCACCATCGGCAGACGGGCCGGCAACAGTTTCGGTTCTTCACTGGAGCCATCATAGTTGGGCTGAAAATCGACCGTGCCGGAATCGATTTCATCGAGCAGCAAACCGGCGATCGGCGTTAAACGGGCTTCGGTATACCGCATCGCCGCAGCACCATCGCCATCGCGTGAACCGAAGTTGCCCTGGCCATCGATGAGCGGATACCGCAGCGAAAAATCCTGGGTCATGCGCACCAGCGCGTCATACACCGACTGGTCGCCGTGCGGATGCAACTTACCGAGCACTTCACCGACTACCAGTGCCGATTTGCGCGGCTTGGCCGTGGCGGATAAGCCCAGATCATTCATCGCATACAGAATGCGGCGCTGTACCGGCTTTTGACCGTCACAGACATCGGGCAGGGCGCGGCCCTTGACGACCGAGATTGCATAATCCAGATAGGCGCGCTCGGCGAAAATGGCCAGCGTGATCGATTCGCCATCGCCTTCGCCGGGTGGCATTGGCGGCTCTGGTGGCAATGGTGGTTGCGCTGGCGGCTTGACAGCGTCGTCGTTAAATAAATCGGTTTGTATAGGCATGATTGTTTGTTTAATTAAATATCGGCTTCAACTTCATTACCGTGTTCTTCGATCCAGGTGCGGCGCGCAGCGGCTTCGCCTTTACCCATCAACATGGTAAAGCGCAGCTCGGACTGGAGCTGATCCACTTCGCCGAGTGAAACCGGCAGCAGACGGCGGGTATCCGGATTCATGGTGGTTTCCCATAACTGCGAGGCATTCATTTCACCCAGACCTTTAAAGCGCGCAATGCTCCAGCTGCCATCCTTGGCACCTTCCTTGCGCAACTTGTCTTCAATGGCCAGCAACTCGCCGCTGTCCAGTGCATAGATTTTTTGCGCCAGTTTCTTGCCGCGCGGTGGTGCGTCAACCCGGAACAGCGGCGGGCGCGCTACACAGATATGACCGGTTTCAATGAGTTTCGGGAAGTGTTTGAAAAACAGCGTGAGCAACAAAACCTGAATGTGCGAACCATCGACGTCGGCATCGGACAGGATGCAGATTTTTCCGTAACGCAGTCCCGTCAAATCTGGCGTGTCGTTCAGGTTGTGCGGATCAACGCCGATTGCTACGGCAATATCATGGATTTCATTGTTGGCAAACAGCCGGTCGCGGTCGGTTTCCCAGGTATTGAGTACTTTACCGCGCAGCGGCAGAATGGCCTGAAATTCCTTGTCGCGGCCCATTTTGGCGGAACCGCCGGCCGAGTCACCTTCAACCAAAAATAGTTCATTGCGGCTGATGTCGGTGGATTCGCAGTCGGTCAGTTTGCCGGGCAATACTGCCACGCCGGACGATTTGCGCTTTTCGACTTTTTGCGCCGAACGCAAACGGGACTGGGCCTGCTTGATGACCAGTTCAGCCAGTTTCTTGCCGTAGTCAACATGCTGGTTAAGCCATAATTCCAGCGGCGATTTGGTGAAGGTGGAAACCAGTTTGACCGCATCACGCGAATTCAGACGTTCCTTGATCTGCCCCTGAAACTGCGGATCCAGCACTTTGGCCGACAGTACAAACGACGCCCGCGCAAACACGTCTTCCGGCAACAGCTTGACGCCTTTGGGCAGCAGGGCGTGCAGTTCCACAAAATTTTTGATCGCGCCAAACAGTCCTTCGCGCAAGCCGGATTCATGGGTGCCGCCGGCCGGTGTCGGAATCAGGTTCACATACGATTCGCGCACCACATTGCCTTCTTCGCACCACGCCACCACCCAGGCCGCGCCTTCGCCTTCGGCAAACCCATCGCTGTCGTTGCCTGCATACTGGGCGCCTTCAAACAGGGGGATCAGGGTGTCACTGGTCAGGGACTCGGTCAGGTAACCGCGCAGTCCCTGTTCGTATTGCCATTCCAGCGTTTCTTTGGGCGCGTGCAGCGTGACCTTGACGCCGGGCAGCAGCACCGCCTTGGAGCGCAGCAGACGTTGCAGTTCGCTTTGCGCCAGATTGGGTGAATCAAAATATTTGGGGTTGGGCCAGACGGTGACCCGGGTGCCGGATTTCTTGTCGCCTTTTACCTGGGGCTGCGAGGTGAGCGGCTTGATGACATCGCCATCCGAAAAAGTAAGCTGGTGTATGCCATTGTCGCGCCACACGGTGATTTCCAGTTTCGAGGACAGCGCATTGGTCACTGAAACACCGACGCCGTGCAGACCGCCTGAAAAGGAATACGCGCCGCCGGAACCCTTGTCAAATTTGCCGCCGGCGTGCAGCCGGGTGAAGACGATTTCCACGGTTGGCACGTGTTCTTCAGGATGCATACCTACCGGAATGCCGCGGCCGTCATCTTCCACCGAGACACTGCCGTCCGGATTTTGCGTGACGATGATGTGTTTGCAGTAACCGCCGAGGGCTTCATCGGACGCATTGTCGATGACTTCCTGAATGATGTGCAGCGGGTTTTCGGTGCGGGTGTACATCCCGGGGCGTTGCTTGACTGGTTCGAGACCTTTTAAAACGCGGATGGAAGATTCGCTGTAATCGGCTCGGGCGGCAGTGGTGTCAGATGCGTTTTTTTTGGTCGCCATGCAGTATGAAATGAGTAGGTCGGGGGTTAATCGGAAGGGCCAAATTTAGTGGCGTAGTATAGCAGGGAGTTTTTGGCTGGTGCTGTGTTTATATACAGTTATTTTCCGCAAAAAAACCACGAAACAGCGACCAGGAGTGCGTGCTTCACACACTTCTGGTCTATCAGGTGCTTAATTGGCTTTATATTTTCTTAACAACCACGCAGCCGATAGAGTAACCGGCACCAAACGAACAGATCACGCCATGTGCGCCCTGCGCCAGATCATCCTGATGCTGGTGAAAGGCAATAATGGAACCGGCCGACGAGGTGTTGGCGTAGGTGTCCAGAATGGTGGGTGATTCGGAAGGCGTCGCATCCCGACCCAGAATATTGCGGGTGATCAGCAGATTCATGTTCAGATTGGCCTGGTGCAGCCAGAAGCGCTGGATCTGTTCAATCTGCAGGTCAGCCTGTTTGACGGTGCCGGTAATCATGGCCGCAGCCATTGGACAGACTTCCTTGAACACCTTGCGGCCCTGCTGACGGAACAGCTTGTCCGGTTTGCCGATGCCGGACGTGTCAGCGCGATTCAGAAAACCGAAGTTGTTGCGGATGTTGTTGGAGAACTGGGTTTTCAGTTTCATCGCCACGATTTCAAACTGATGTGGCGAGGTGGCCATATCGGCACGTTCCAACAGTATGGCGGTACAGGCATCACCAAAAATAAAATGACTGTCGCGATCGCGCCAGTTCAAATGTCCGCTGGTGATTTCCGGATTGATCACCAGTACGGCGCGCGCCTGGCCACTCTGAATTGCGCTCATGGCAGCCTGAATGCCGAACGTGGCAGACGAGCAGGCCACATTCATGTCAAAGCCGTAGCCTTCAATGCCCAGTGCACCCTGCACTTCAACGGCAATGGCCGGATAGGGACGCTGCAGATTGCTGCATGCAACGATGACCGCATCGATATCCTGCGCAGTGCGGCCGGCGCGTTCCATGGCCTGATGTGCGGCGTTGACTGCCATCTCGCACATGATGGAAGGCTGATCATCGGGGCGTTCCGGAATATGCGGCACCATGCGCAGCGGATCCAGGATGCCGTTTTTTTCAACGACGTGGCGTGATTTGATGCCGGAGGCTTTTTCAATAAATTCGACACTGGATTCGACAAGAGCGACCACTTCACCTGCAGCGATGGCGCTGGCATTGTCCGCGTTGAACTGATTGACGTATTGATTGAAGCAGGTGATTAATTCGTGATTCGAGATGGAGTAGGGGGGGGTGTATAAACCAGTTCCGCTGATGACGACTTGATTCATGGAGAGCTTTCTTGAAATTATAGGTTTTCTGAAATTCGGTGGCCTGAATTTTACAGCTACTCGGCATGGGCGACTAACTAATTAATACAGCGCAATAGATCAAGTTGGCAGGAAAGTTGAACAATTAATATTTATTGTTTAGGATGGGCAGACTTTCTTGCAAAAAGCATATTGATGACCAATCAGATCTCGACTGTTAATCAGGACTTCACTGAAGTTGTTCAATTGATTTCAGCAGCGCGCCAACATGCATTCCGGTCCGTTAACACGGCTTTGATTGAGTTGTACGAGGCTTTAAAAACCATTTTGTGCAAACCTACACCTGCGATGCAGGCCGTGATCGAGAAATATGGGAATCTGGCCTTTTTGAATCTGAGTGAAACCGGCATGGAGATGTTTGCCTATCAGAAGCAGATACATCCTATGATTCTGCAGGGCGAAATAACGTTGGATGACCTGACGGTAATAGACCAAATTGCACAGAAACAAAAGCTCAGTGTGCTTCAACTGGCTATGAAATTCAATCTTTGGAAAAGCGAGGCATTCAAAGCCTGGATAGAAAAAAACAGGTAACGCTTGATCCGTTTGTGTTGCGGGAACTGGCAAGGCCGGTCAGGTTCGCTGCGCCGGCATCGCATGCCCTGCCATCCTTGTCCAACGCTTATCCGTCATTCAGATTGACAGGCAGTGCCAATGCCAAACTCTTGGTCGGTGCTTCGTTACTGAGATTTGCGATAACTCGACATTTCTGTACCGCGAGCAAAGCGCTCAGGTCGGAGCAAAACGAAAACGTTTCTGAAACGGCGTTGCGCAAGGCAACATTGACGCCGTATCAACCGCCGCAAATAAAAGCGGAACTGGCCAGCGCAATTGATCAGGTGCCGTGGTCGTATACGCTCGGAGTTGCGAATCAATATGTCCTGTCCGTGATGTGTGGCACCGTCGCGCAATATGATTTATTAGCCCGGTGTGCGTAGTGGTGTTGAGGTGTCCCTTTCAGGAGGATGCCTGATTCACGTTTGCAATTAAAAATTCCCTTCCATTCTTCGTATAGTTCGCCTTTGTTGGCGGCTGATCTGGCCAATTCACGCCAAATTTTCCCTGCATCTGAGCATGGCTGTCACTGTGACCTTTCTGTAGTTTGGAAATTTCATGTTTGCTGGCGATTGAGGCAGATGCAATTTAGTCCCTCTCCCAAATAATATTCTTTGCTTTCAACCTGGACGTTAGCGTTGTCCCTGATCGGGAAGCCTGCAATTGCACCGGCTCAATCTCCCCAAAGATAATTGCCGCACGTTTGGATATTTGATGTGCAGAAACTGCTGGACCGAATTTTTGCCCAATTATTGAAACGAAAGCAGTCTCATCAAATTAATTTAAGGGAATTTAAAAATGTTACCTCAAACCGGAATAAAGATAGCAAGACAGGTTGAGTCACGACTTCCAGACCTTGGTAGAGTAGCGACCTCAACGTTTAGCAGAGGCGGGGCGTCGATGCCAACGGCATCCAAGCTGGATAAATTGTCGAGTTCACCCAAAGGATCTCAACCGGCTCCAGAAAAATCCGAAGCGTCAGAAGCGCAATTGCTGTCAACAGCTCTACCGTCCGACAGTTCGCCTTTGCGGGCTATCGCCTCACAAAGGGTGCTTTCGAAATTATTTCTTTCTGGAGCAGAACCGTCTGAAAGCAGCGTAGAAACCACCCCGGCAAGAAAGAGTGAACCTGAAACTGGAAGAACTATTCGCAGCAGCCATCCGACTCGAATGGAAAGTGTGGTTCAGGGTGCCTTGACGAAACCTTTGGCCGAATCAGAACCAGCTAAACGCCATATCTCACAGGTGCTGTCACATGTTGATCATGACCACAATGTGATGGATTTAGCCAGTGCCAGTTATTCACATCAGCCAATGTTCCATCCGCTTAGTTCTCCTCACGCAAGAGCAATGAGCACAATTGCAGAAAAGTCTGACCGACTGGAACCACATAAAGTTGAGGATCCCGCTGTAATCAAGGCTCATTTGGATAAATTTCGACGCGATGGCGTAGCGTGCTTCATCCCATCGAGTAAACATGCGAAATTCTGTAAAACTCACCTGGGTCATGCTGGCGATAACGCGCAATTCGTGACCAATAAAAAGCAGCTCGATGACGTCTTGAAATTTATCGGACGCGAAGGCGGGACTCAGGCCGAAATTGAATCACGTCTGGAAGAACTGCTTGGCATCGATAAAGGAACCTGGAACGACCTGCTTGTGGCCGTTTATAAAGAAAAAGATCCGGATAAAATTGGACTGCGCTTTGTATCGGGCAGGGAAGATCTCGCCAATCCCCAGTATGGCGCCGGAGGTGTCACCCGCGGTGGAATGGATGGTGGAATGGATGAGGCACTCGTCGATAGGGTTCCGGTGGATCAGATCGAGTTCGTGCCATTGATGAAATATATTGGCATTCTTTTGGCAAAAGATACAAAACCGGCATCTGAACCCAAGACTTCGGTTCCTGTGAAATCAGATCCAATACCAGCGCCTGAGACTGGGACTTCAATTCCAACGAGCAGCATGTCAGTTCAGTACCCAACAGTCTTGCCTTAACCCACGGTGGCTAACAGAGTGGGCTGAGTTCTGTGCAACGCAGAACCCAGCCCAGAGGCACTGCCTGATCGTTGTTTCATGGCCACTGGATCTTCCGATAACGATATTGGAACGGATCAGATTGAATTTTGCGTGCCAGCTGTTCCACGAACGCAGTATCTGCCAGTGCTTTTGAAATTTCATCGTCCGTCAGGGCCGTGTCGTAATCAAAATAGCCCCAGGTTCCGCATAAAACCGAAAGAATGTAAAACTCACCTCGTTGCGTGAGCACATATAAACTCTCCTTTTCCGCGATTAATTTTTCGCTGACCCCAGCCTGGCCAGAGCCAGATTGCGCCACCACTTCCGACTTTACGCCAGAATCGGCTGTCTTTGAATTGGTGCTGCTGGAAAAATCCCTGCCGATAACATATCGCAATACCGTTGATCCAATAATTTCTCTGGTATTTCTCATACCGTACAGTCCGAACACTTTTGGTATAACAGGACCGGAATACGATGGTCTGGCCGGGAATGATGCTTGATATGTTCTGACTATTTTTGAAGGACCAGGTGCTGAATCGGTAAGTGTCGCGGTTGTTGGGAAATTGATTTTTTCTGTTTTTGGTAGTGCCGGTAAGTGTGAGCGCAGGGAAACTAATGGCGGTGCGAGACTTTCTAGAATGGGACGAGCCAAAGTACAGGGCGCACGAGTAAGCGGATTGAGCATTGATATCTCCTTTGAATCGGTGCCTG
>Ga0316221_1000341_pt1 | contig 63341 bp, 89 predicted proteins | sample TBH18007metaG_FD_206003 | JGI IMG/M metagenome (GOLD analysis project Ga0316221, IMG submission 206003) | Freshwater microbial communities from Trout Bog Lake, Wisconsin, USA - TBH18007 | ecosystem: Environmental > Aquatic > Freshwater > Lake > Hypolimnion/Profundal zone | place: USA: Wisconsin... | reverse complement strand
CACAAACATTGTCCACGCGACACGCCGAGAGATTTATAACAATTTGATAACAATTTGAGATTGAGATTATAACGAAAGAGTTATACACGATAGGGCTATCGGGCTTGCGCTGAGATACTGAGAAGCGTATTGTTCTCCTTGTAAGGGTAATACCCCCCTTGCGGAAGGTAATCATGAACACAACCGCCGTTTCGTCTCTAGCAGTTAAGACTGCTATTGACACCTATGTACCTGCTTACATTAACAACGACTATTTAGCCCTATCGGATTTGTCTGAAGGCGAAGGCCTTGACATTATCCTAGAGGCGCTAGTCGCTGGTGATGTCCAAGTGCGCGATTACTTCTTAGGCTTGCCTAATCAGTACGGCATTGGTGGCGTAGCCCAAGCAGTCTTTAACCTTGTCCTTCTCCTCCCTGCTGGTCAGAAGCGCTCGCTTAACTCGGTTCTTGCCTTCTTTTCCTATGAGGCTGGTGATACCGAGAACGCCGTCCGACTGGTGGAGTTAGCACTTGCTGAGGACGATGAGTATACCCTTGGATTAATCTTAGAGCGCGTAATCCAAGCAGGGTGGGCGCCTGAGGCACTTCAAGAAACGCGTAACGATTGCCACGCTAGGGTAGCCGAGATTCTAGAGCACGACTACCCTATCGGGTAACCCAAGCAGTAAATAGCCCCCGCGCCAAGCGGGGGCTATTTTTATAACAAAATCGTTATAAAGAATTGTTTGTGTTGGGCGGGCGATAGCGTGGACAACCTACCTTTTTAATAGCATCATGCTATTAAAAAGCATTTGGCTATGATACTAAATCATAGCCAACACAAACATCTGTCAAGGCGACACGCCGTGGCGTTTATAACGATTTGATAACGATTTGAGAGATGAGAGATAGGGCTAGGCTTTATAACAAAAGTGTTATAGAAAATAGGGCTATCTGGCTTGCATGTGAGAGATAACTAGTACTACTGTTCTCTTATTGGGGAACGTCCCCTACGAAGGGCAACAAAATGGAAATTATTACCGCGCAAGCCCCTGAGGCACAGCCACAGGTTCACCGCTCAGAGGTTGAGTCGGGCGAGGTCTCTTTCGCTATCCGCGAGAATACCTCATGGCACTCTTTCGCTAATCACGTATTCGATACGGATTCCCACATCTCTACCGCCGACATGCTCAAGGGTGCAGACCTAGCAGGGTGGGACGTACGCCTTGAGGCGCTCACCTATCCTGAGGGCTATCGCTCTCACAAGGATACATTCGCCGTTATCCGCACCAATCCGCGCGACGGGGGCACCGACGTGCTATCAGTAGTGGGTGACCGCTACAAAACCTACCAAAACGAGGAATTGTTCGCTTTCGGGGATAATCTTACCGACGGCGCTGGTGAGTGGGATAGTGCTGGCTCATTCAAGAACGGGTGCCGTGTATTCGGCTCAATCCTCCTTAACCGCGAATTGGTACTAGATGAGCAGGGCGTAGGCGATAAGGTTAAGCACTATCTATTGCTAACTACCTCTCACGACGGTTCCTCCTCTATTCAAGCGCACACCACCCCTACGCGCGTGTTGTGTCAGAACTCGCTATCAGTTGCCCTAAGTAACGCCGTGAACTCGTTCAAGGTACGCCACACGCAAGGCACAGCAGGACGTATCGCAATGGCTAAGCAGGTACTAGGTCTCTCTAGCGCCTACCTAGATGAGTTTGATATTCTCGCCCGTGAGTTGTTTGAGACTGAGATTACCAATCAAAAGTTTCAAGAAATCTATGAGACTATCTATCCTCAACCTGAGGCTGACCTGAAGGCTAGTCTTACTAAGTGGCAGGAGAAGGCAGACTTTACGCAAGCCCTCTACCTCAACAGCCCTACTCAGACAGGTATCACAGGCACCGCGTGGGGCGCGCTCAATGCCCTTACTGAGCGCCTAGATTGGTACCGTGACGGTGGCAAGGGTCAGACAGAAGGCCTCATGGTCGCGGCTAGTGGATTCGAGACAGGGATTCAACAGCAAAAGAACAAGATTCTGTCAGTCGTTAAGGAACTAACCTTAGCGTAAAGCAAGAGGGGCGCCTCGCAAGGGGCGCCCTATCCAAAAACAATCAAAGGAGAACAAAGTGGGACAATGGGTACAAGACCAATTATTTTATACACCTGAGGAGTTTGAGAAGGCTCTCATTAATGAACAGGCTAAGGCAGACCTACGGGTACAGCGCGCTAAAGATAATACCAATCTAGCCAATGCAGAGGGTACATTCAAGGCGATTAAGTATCTCGTAGATGAATTGCAAGCCGATTCATGGGAAGCCTCAGAACTCTATAACGCTATCGCTCTTACCAATGGGTGGGCAACGGTGGACCTAACAGCGTTTGATACAGAAGATGAGTAAAGACGGCGATAGGTGTGAGAATTGTGGGAATCTAATAGAGAATAACCCACTTCTCATTAAAAACAGGGTGGGATTACAGAAATTCCACGCCACACCTCAAGAGTGCGCCGCCGCATCGAGTCACAAGTGGGCGGGGTTTAACTCAAGACCCCGCAGTAAGCACGTTAGAGAAGCAGGTTAATTGCTATCGCGCTCAAAGATAATCTCACGGGCGCGATTAGCACCACTAATAAGACGAGCGTCACCGTTAAAGGTGCAGAATGTTTGTGTTGGAGCCCCCGCTATGACGACGACAATCTTAGCAAATATAGCAATATTGCTATATTTGCTTGTTGGATATACAAGTATATCCAACACAAACATTTGTCAAGCCGACACGCCGTGTCAATTATAACGATTTGGTAACAATCTACTGTAGATTACCTGAGAGAATCCTGAGAGATTGCTGGGAGAAGAGAGTGTCCTATTAGAATAGTTAGAATAGGCTTAGCGCGCTCTCGGAGAGAGAGATAGGGGGCTGTGAGCGACGTCACACACTCCCACTATTGACTTTAGGCTACTGTCTATGCTATAGGGGGCTTGAACGCGGATAAGACCAGATTCCCATAAGGTTAGCCCCGTCTGCTATGTATTAACTAGGGTTACTGGATTACCCTCTATTATAACGATTTGTTATATATGGCTGGCGTTGCAGAACGGGCTATAAATCGTTATCTAATCGTTATCAAATATAGCCATTCTAATTGGACTCCCCCCTCTCTCTTATATTAGAGTACGGGTACTGGATTAAACATAATCCTCATAACCGCGCAGACCGCGCACAGGAAGGCAGTACACAATGTCACTAGCACTACTCGTTACTAGCCCAGCAGGGCTATTAGAAGGTATTCCTGCAGAAGCGCAGACTCTTATATTCCCTTACAAGGACTCGGTGGAACTATACCACCGCACGTCCAATGGCTCCAAAGGTAGGGGTCAAACATGGAATAAGGTTACTGAATATGACCTACCGCACACCGAACTCCTAGTTGAGCCCGTAGCAGTTGCCCTCAATGACCGTGACCTACAAATGGTTGAACTAGGCTTAGTCACTAATATTGCAGTCAAGGCTCTATATGCACGTGAAAGTGCTACCCCCATTACCGCGCCCTCCACACACAGTGAGGCAGTCATTAACATTATCGGCTCCCTATTCGCTGGTGACCAATCGCTCACCGCGTATATCACCGACAAGCGCCGTACCAATGGCGTGATTATTAACCCTATCGCTCGTTCAACTGAGCAGGGTGTACTTCCCACAATCGCGGATTCCGTCGTGACCGCACCCACAATCCCTACCTATGAGAAGGTGGAAGTGGCTACCAATGACAATCGTGTAAGTGAACTAGCCTTATCCATGATTACTATTCCTGACCCAAAGTGGGCTCGTGAGTACGTTCACCGCAGTTTTGGTGGCAAGACTGACTGGGATATTTTCGACCGCGCTCTGACTGACGGCGACAACGTTCTAATTGAAGGTGGCGCTGGTTCGGGTAAGACTATTGCAGTGCAGTCATATGCCTCGGCTCGTGGCTACCGCTACTTCAACGTGTCCAACAATAACGGTATTGACCCAAGCCAACTATTCGGGCGCTGGATTCCACGTGCTGACGGGCAAGGCTATCGCTGGCAGGACGGTGCAGTTACCGAACTCGTTCGTAACGGTGGCGTACTTCTCCTCAATGAGGTGAACTTCCTTCCTACTAGGGTTAGCACTGTATTGTTCTCACTCCTTGACTATCGCCGTGAGATTCAACTCCTAGAGAATGGTGGCGAGGTCATTAAGGCGCACAAAGACCTACTTATCGTGGCTGACATGAACTACGGCTATCGTGGGACACAAGAACTCAACCAAGCGTTCAATGACCGATTCGGTATCAAGTTAGAGTTTCCATACGATAAGGCTATTGAGAAGAAGGTAGTAGGTAATGCCTCTCTACTAGTACTAGCCGATAAGTTGCGTGACCAATTTGAGAAAGATGAGATTACTACTCCTATCTCAACGCGCTCCCTCGTGCAGTACGTAAAGAACGCCAAGCGATTCGGTATTGACTTCGCCTCGACCTCGTTCGTGAACGGATTCAATAAGGAAGAGCGTAGTGCAGTAAGACTATCCGTTGATACCTTCAAGGATAATATTGCAAGCGAACTAAATATCTCTATCCCTACTCACCCTGACACAGACCGCTACCACGTGGAGACAATCTAATGAGATACTCAAAGAATACCGACGAGTTATCGGCGCTAGAAGATAGCAGAAATCTATCTGCTCGGTACAATCCTGATACTAATGAGTTTGAGTACCAAGATGAGTGGGGGCGTACTCGTGAGGAAATCCTAGAGGATTATCAAGAGCAAGCCGATAAACTCAACGCCGTTAGTGCCGTGTACCAGCGTGCCGATAGGATTATCACAGGAGAGGACATCACCGTCTCGGTGGTGTCTGACCCTAACATGAACACTACGGCTATGAGCAACGGCAAGGAAATCATATTCAATTCCGACTTAATTGAGGACTTGACTACCGATAGCCTTATCTCGTTCAACGGCTTGAACTACCACGAGATTGCTCACGTCCTATTCTCACCACGTGCTGGCAGTGACCTAGGCAAGTGGGCTAGAGAGAATAAGGTTATCAATGCGCTCAACGTGTTAGAGGAGGGACGTGTAGAGGGCTTGCTTACAGCCAAGTACCCTGCTACCAAAGTGTTCCTAGAGGCAAGCACCCTTGACTACGTGTTGAAGGGTGACTCCAAAGAATGGGGAGAACACTTTCACCTCACTACGGGGCGTACGTACCTACCGCTAGAGTTGCGCCAGTTGATTGCCGATAAGTTTATCGCTCGTCATGGCATAGCCTTAGCAGAGGAAATGCACTTACTTATTCATACCTACAAAGCCTTCGCCTTCCCTGCAGATTTTGATAAGGCTAAAGATATAGCCGTACGCATGGCTAACATTATCGGGTTTGATGACCCTAATGAGCAGAACCCTAAAGCGCCTCACACAGACCGAAGCCTAGGCACAAAGGGGCGCCCTGCTGGTCAGAAAGAACAGAATCAACTGCAAGATAAGAACAAGGGTGAAGGTTCTGAATTAGAGCAACTGAACGCCCCTGCTATCGGTGCTGGAGGTAAGGACTCTCCTGAATATACGGGCGAGGACTTAGACTTCACCGAGGAGGACGCCAAGATTGCTAAGGTTATTGAGGAACGCCTTCAAGAGATTAGAGATGACTCTGACGTAAAGCGTGAAGTCTCTGAGACCCGTAAGGCTATTATCAATAGCGACGAGACCCGTAGTGCTATGCGTAACGCTATCTATCGTGACCAAGCGCCCAGAACAAACTCGGTAGCCTTAGCGCGTAGGTTCGGTATTCAATTAGAACGTATCGCCAAAGACAGCGAACCCCATTGGGATAAGTTCAATTCAAGTGGGAAACTCAACGTCTCTCGTACCATGACTCCCGACGTTAATGCTATCGGTGAGATGTTTGATACATGGGACACAGGCAACCCTGCCACCGACATTGAAGCAGTAATCCTAACGGATAACTCCTCCTCTATGGGTGGGCGTATGACCGCAGTTAATGAGAACGCATGGATTATCAAACGTGGCATTGAGAATATTGACGGTGCAGTGACCGTCTATACCTTCAACCATGAGAGCCGTTTAGTGTACTCACGCAACGAGAAGGCTAAGGGTAGCAACTATCGCTACGTTCAATCGGGAGGTAGCACTAATCCTATCCGCGCCCTCATTGAGAGCCAACGCCTACTGGGTAACAGCAAGAAGGCTATCAAGATTGCCTTCATAGTCACCGACGGCGAATGGGAAATGAGCGACGAGTGCAATAGCATTATCAAGGAGATGAACGCTAAGGGTATCCTCACATGCGTAGTCTTTATTGGTAACTATGAGTACTACCGCCAAATAATTGAGGCTAGTAACACAGGCGACAAGTCAGCCAAAGAGCAGTTACAGAGTATCCGACACTTCGCAAAGGTATTCAAGACTGTAGCAAAAGCAAGCGACGTGCTCGGTGTCGCAACGGAACTAGTCAAGGAAGCGCTACGGGGCAGATAGTCTGCCCCCTAGTGGGATTCTAATAGGAGAACCATGACCGCGATAGTTATAGGGGCATTGATAGCAGTATTCATATCATGCCTAATCACAGAAGGCGCCGATAAGCGCAACGAGTACCTACGATATAACAAGGAGGACTAGGGCTAATGGATAAGCCTATTGAAGTACAGGTATCAACCATTGATTACTCTGACCTATTACGAGAAACGCTTAACCAACTGAAAGATAGCATTAGCCTATTAAACAGTACGGTTATGGAAGTGCCTCACTTGATAAACCTAGTAGAGAGCGCGATTGATTACTCGTTCTACTTAGAGGACAGTCAGAAGGTGTTCTTATGACAAGCCACCACTTTATAATTAAATACGATTCTAAAAGAAAAGAGTGGGACTGGGACGTGGAGACAGAGAACGCAGTCTTCCCTGACGGTGCTATCTACTACAACGAAAAGTTTATCAAACCGTTATACAACCCAAGCGTGGAAAACCTTGACAACGAATTATCGGACAAAGTAGGCTACGCAGTAAGAAAACTAAACCAACTAGAGAAGGGCAACATCAAGTGGGACTAGACATGTATCTATACGCAGAGAAGTACGTATCGGGCGCCGAATGGTCGGACGATTACGAGAAGCAACAGTACCAAGATATTGTTACCGCGATACGCGCTAACGGCATTGAGTACAGAGACTTGCCTTCGGCAGAAGTAAAGTTGAAGGTAGGTTACTGGCGCAAGGCTAATGCTATCCATCAGTGGTTCGTAAAAAACGTGCAGGGTGGTGTAGATGATTGCCAGCAGGCTAACGTTACGCGAGAGCAGTTAAAGGAACTATCTAATATCTGCCAAGAAGTATTGAAGGATAAGACTAAGACAGAGGAACTACTTCCTGCTATGGAAGGATTCTTTTTCGGTCATACCGAGTACGACAACTGGTACTACGAACAGTTAGAGGATACCGTCAAGACCTTAGAGAACCTGCTGAAGTGGACTGAGGGCGAGCAATGGTGGACGTTCTACTATCAGAGTAGTTGGTAAAAACTAAATAGAATTGAGTAGCCTTGCGCACAGCAACGGACACTGGAGCACGAGCCGTGAGTAGTCTGCCTCAGTCGCAGACATTCGTACGAAAATCGGTCGGGGTGATAACCGAGACGTGCAGAGCCATATCAACCTTATTGCTGGTAAGGCTACTCAACACAAACAAACCGCAAACTAAACGTAAGGGCAAGGACAATGGCTAAAGATTATACGGTTCTATTTATAGGTGACTACTTCTCATTAGTTGGAGACGTAACAACCGAGGAAACTGACGGCGAAAAGATTGCAGAGGAATACTTTACTTTCATGCAAGAGTACTACGGTTGGGATAACCTTAGGCAAGTCACTAAGCAAGTAATAGTCAGAGACTCTGACGGCGGAAGAAATATGGGAGGACTAAAATGAGTAAAGACGTACTTGATTATATAAAAGAACGTTCATGGAGTCTGCAAGTCGCGTGGGAGGAAGCCCGTACAGGGGTTGAGATACCTGATGACGAGCACTTTGAGTCAGATGAGTACTACAGAGGCGCGATTGACGTGCTACGTGAGGTTCTAAAAGAATTTGGAGAAATCAAAAATGACTAAGGTTATCCATGAAGCATGCGAGCATGTCGCTTACGAGAACGCTTGCGCTTGCTGTAACGGGGAGTGCAACGATTGTTATATTGAATGCTCTAGGTGTGGAGAAGCCACACCTAAACGGGGCACAGTAGGCGCACAGTACGGTATCCGCCAATGCGTGTATGTGCCAACACGGTGCGAGGAATGTTGTGATTGCAGAGGGCATAACTAATGGCTAAAAGTAATATTAGTAAGCAGTGGGGAGACGAACCTCACCACGCGCGCCCGTCTTATGCTAAAGACAGAGACCTCTCATATAGAAACCTAAGTGCGGAAGCACATACTATTATTGCGAATAATATAAATAACCTTATCCAGCACGGGCGTCATACTAATGTTAATTATGATTCCGAACCCCCTATCGGTAACCGAGTAACAGGCGTTCTAAGAGATTTAACGTACGTTGAGGACGGCGCACGTAGACTAGATAAAAGCAAAACGGAAGTGTCTCTAGCAGACTTACTAGTGGCGTACTTTATAGAAAACTTATCTTTAGAGTACAAAGACGAGGAGGGCTATACAGTTTCGTTAGCACCGCTAGAGTATTTACTAGATAAAGTTACAAAAGAGTCTAAAGTAGATTTTGATATTTACGCTAACCTTAGGCAGTTAAAAGAAAGTGTCCTTGCTTGCATGTTAAGCGCGGAAGTAATAAAATATGACGAAACACGACAAGAAAAGGAAGAGGAATAAAAAATGGGTAATCTAGGTGAAGTAGTAGGCAGTGACCTTCGTATCAAAGAGGTACTAGAAGCGCTTAATGATTATGCGTATCGTGAGGGTCGCCCAAAGTTTGCTGACGTATTTGTCTACGCATGCTTAGCAGACTATGTAGAAGAGTTTCAATCTGATACTGAGTACGACCTCAAAGAAGGTACTACAGTAGAGAGCGTATGGAGCGCGTACCTAGCCTCCGATACCCTTATCACATTAGAGAATGGGTACAACTCTGCCAGCGAATGGGCAAGAGATTGGTTTTCAGGAGAGTTCGCAACTCTAAAAGAGGAGTCAGATGATGAGTAGTCAAGAGAATGACTATAGGTGCTACGACCGTAAGGGCAATAAGATTAGCCTTAAACAGTGGGGCGAATATACCACTGACCATACGTATAAGCGCGTAGGGTACTACGAGGTAAATAACTATCGCGTATCCACAGTGTGGACTGGTATAGATATGCGCCTTGGTTCTAATGACGAAGCACCTCCAGTCATATTTGAGACTATGGTCTTTCCTAAAGATGATTGGTCTGAGGTGTATCAAGAGAGATACTCAACCTTAGAGCAAGCGCAAGAGGGACATAAACGAGCAGTACTCCATGCAGAGAGCCTAGATAGAGAGACTGAGTAATGCAAACTTTTCTACCGCTACCTAACTTTACGGATACAGCACGTGCGCTGGATTACCGTAGGCTAGGTAGGCAGAGAGTTGAAGCGTGGCAGATACTTAAAGCCTTACGGGGAGAGACTAAGGGGTGGCGTAACCACCCTGCAGTCTTGATGTGGGCTGGGTACGAGGACGCGCTCAATGCTTACGGGAGAGAGATGTGCCTAGAGTGGATAGCGCGTGGATACAAGGACACCATGCTGGAGAGATTTGTTTGTGTAGGCGCCCCAACCATGCCCGCGTGGCTAGGTGACGAGCGACTCCATAAGTCTCACCAATCTAATCTAATCCGAAAAGCCCCTGAGTACTATCAAGAACAATTCCCTGATGTAAATGGCGAGATGCCATACTTTTGGGTGGTAGATGACAAGCAGTACTCTAATGTGGTAGATTACACACCCAAAGAAAGAAGGAATACAAATGGCTAAAAAGGTAACGAATACGTTTATTGCTTCACTAGCAAAGAACACCGAAAAGAGTGGCGCATGGCTCTGTACTGTAGCCGTACGTAACGAACTAGGAGAGGTCTCCAACGTAGTTATGAGCGCATGGTCTAACGCCTCTGCTGGTAAGCGCTGGGTAAAGAGCGAATTGCTAGTCACAACAGGACGCAAGTCAATTAAGTTGTCCCCTACGATTGAAGATGAGAACGGTAAGCCTACCTTCCTTATGGGCTCTATTGATTTTAAGGTGGAAGCGTGAACCCAATCAGTGGAGGACTTCCTGATTGGCACATAACCAATCCTAATCAAGACCCTTTTGAGGACGAAGAGATTATTGAAGAAGAGGACGACGAATAAGAGAGATTTTTAAGAGGGGCGTTAAAGTAGTTTCCACTCGTTCCTACTAAGGACGGTCAAGACCTCAACCCTTCCGAGCGAGCCGTACCTGCGCCGAAAGAAAGAAAGCCCCCCTAGTTTAGGGGGGCTTTTTCTATGCTCGGTTACTGATTGTCCCTTATCAGTTTAATAGGTTCATCTTGGAATTACAACCCCCCATGATTTTCAGTCATGGAGGTGTATCACCGCAGGGAATACAGGGGTCGAACCCGTGCCTTGGAGGTTGGAGCTCCACGTGCTACCGTAACACTTATTCCCACTATCTGGATAGGTTTTAGGAGGAACCTTAACCCTAAGCCGCATGCTCCAGGACATGGTGCCACTAGGCTAGCAGATTATCGCAAAGATTAGTTACTAATCTGTTGTTTTACTTGTGATAATTTCTCCTGGCTTTACGTCTGTAATCATTTTAACTTCGCATGCGTCTGTGCTACAAAAAGCCTCACCGATAGCGTCCATAGCCATACCAGCGTAGACACCAGCGAAGTCAATATGAAAGAGAGTCATACGATAAGCCTCGTACTCTTCCGCAGTAATTTGGGTATACGGCATTTGAGGGTAGATAGTATTTCCTGATGGTAGGAAAGAGACCGTCTTCAACTGACCGTCATATAGATGTAGAACAGTGCCAACATCTTTAGATTCCGTCTCAGGGTTGAAAGAGACTGTTACAGAGACAGAGTTATCGCTCCAGTAGCGTTGCGCCGTCGCTGCGAGAGCAACCTTCTCATAGATAGAGACGTCTTTCTCGGAGCGTTTAGAATTAGATTCAACTGGAAAGAACACCACAGAAGTATTCTTTGGGTCCTCGCTGGCCGCTTCAATACGATACTGGGCCATACGGAAGAGAGGAAGTTGAGGGTCTTCGTTGCGGAATCTAATAGCACGAAGGAAGTATTTACCGCCTACTGACCAGTGAACCCCTGGGCTTTCGCCTGCAAGAATAGAGACTGTTCCTGAAGGCTTGACAGTAGTAGTCTTAATGGATTCACGGATACCGAGCCACTCTGAGTAACCCTTATCGTACTGTTGGATAGTGGCGTAACCCTCGTCCATCCACTGGCGCAAGGCTGGTAGACCACGATTGTCAGCGAAGTCAGCGACACCTGAGATAGAGGTACCGATACGGCGGTTACGTTGCATAATCGCGTTGGTCTCCTCCCAGTGAGTTGGCAGAAGAGTTACGGTCTTGGCATAGAGATAAGCAAACTTGAGAGTCCGCTTGAAGTCTTCAATAGAATCGTGGCGGTTGAGGTAAGTTTCAACCAGAGTACAGCACTCATAGGATTCAAGAGACTGTTCTGCGCAAGGGTTGTACCCAGCCGCGCGCCAATCTTTATTGTTGATTGGGTCTGCTAGACGACCGTATTTACGAGTCACATCCATCCAGATAACCCCAGGCTCACCATTACGGGCAATACCATCAACAATAGAATCTAAATTAGAACCGACGCTAACCTCAACTGAGTTGTTAGACATCCAAGCCCAACCAGGAGCTTCTGGGTTGTAAGAGTTACGCTCTGGATAGACTTCGGCATTCTTCAGATTAAGAAACTCTTCGTCATCCAGCTTTCCCATTAGAAGTTCTGCTGAGCGACGGACGTTGCCAGATACTACGCAAACTCCAATTAGATTACCGATATCTGCGATATCCAAACGGGTCAATTTCTCTCCCGCGCGGTCTTTGAATATGCGGCGAATATGATTATGAAGGTTTTCTAATGGCTCGTGTCCTGCGGCAGTTCCTCCAAAGGTTTTAATTGGAGTTCCTTCTGGGCGGATTTGGCTGTAGTCAAAGACAGGGCTCTTCGTATCTGGTCTAAGGTAACTATTGAGGATGGCAGAGAAGGACTCGACCCAACCTTCACGGGTATCTGGGATGACATAGGTTTCTCCGTTTTGTGGCTCATAGATTGTAAAATCCTTATCTGCGCCTTTTTGGTCGAAGCCAACACCGACGCCTAGCATGCTTGCTTCCATAAGGAAGGCGAATGGTTTGGAAGGGTCGTTCTTTGTCATTGAAGAGGTTGATACAAACGAGCAGTTCTGAAGAGCAGCCGAATTTCGTTGCTCGTTCACGATTGGGGTTCCCATAACCCATAGTCCACGTCCTGGGGGTGTCCACTTCAGATTAAATAAGCGGTCAAACGCCTCCTTGGCTGAGGCTTGTGCCTTGGAATCATTCCAAGGAAGTCGGTTAGCCTTAGCGTGGTCTTTCTGTAAAGAATACATGCCGTTGATGACACGCTCACACACATCTACCCAAGTCTCTTTGGTGCCATCCTCTTTGATACGGGAATAGGTACGTAGGAAAGTAATCTCTCCCACCGAGTTTCCAGCGGCATCTTGGTATCCCCAAGGCACTTTCTTACTGCGGTACCCTGCCACGTAATCGTCTGCTAAATGAAATGATAAAGCCACTTTTTCCCCGTTCGTCAGTTATGGATTTATAGTCTAGGTGCTTATTAGTCGTAGTTCACGGAGTATATAGTTCCAATATCCGCTACCCCTCTCTTATATGCTAAGAGGAAATCTTATTCTTCGGTTAAATCTCTTATAATCTTGGTCGTTTGCTCTTCGTTTAGACCGTCATTAGGGAGTTCTTTTAAGACGTTGGCCTTATCTCCGAAGATGGAGGATAGCACTCCTGCAGAGCCTTGTCGCTCTACCGTCATGCGGATAAACTCTCTTGAATCGTCCAATTCTTTGGTTGTTTTAATCAACTTAAAGAGGCGGTCAATCTCCTGAGAAACGTTGGGGTCAGCATACCCACCACTCATTTCTTCTGCAAATCGCATAAAAGCGACCCTTTGACCCTGCATTTCAATGATTGCATTGAGTAGTGCCTTTAGTTGGTCTTTGGTCTTTACCTCTACTGGTAGATTGAAAGCGCACATTGTTTGCGGCTTGAAAGCGGGACAATTAGAGGCTACGAAACAGGTATCACATGCCCTAAGACTAGTAGATTGTGAACGCACAGAGGTCACATCTTCTATGACTCCATCATCATTAACAACGGCTTTTACGTCGTATCCGAAGATAGGTAGATTGCCCATTTCATGCGGTAATCGTGCTTCAAGTTTCCGTGTCTCTAGGGGCTTCTTATCAATATGGGAGGGGGTAGTTTCCGCATTAGTTGCTACTTCATTTCCCTCGCTATTATCTGATAAGAAGTCGTCATTGTTATTCACTCCGTTGTTCCTCGCTTCATATTGCTGGTATGACCAGAGCGCCAAACGGCATACTTCTTTGGGGTCATCTTCTAGTATCTTATCAACATCTAAGCCAGCCTTTGTATAGACATTTCTATATCTAGTTCGGGCTTGGTCTTTCATGCGCTTGGGGTAGCGCATCAATTTCACACCGTCCCAGACTATGGTCTCGCCATTCATCATTGGGGACAGCCATGATAGCGTACTTGTGGTCTCAGCTGGAACATTGCGTAGTAGGTCGGGCTTAGCCGAGCCTAAGATATGAAATCTAGTACCCTGACGGGTGAGGTTTCTAACCACCACAGCAGTCTGGGGGTCATCAAAGGAGGAGCCTGGGATTCCTATATCTAAGTAGCGTTCTGCCATTAGATTAAGATTACTGAACCCCGTGCTTGGGTTCCAAACTGGGAGGAACTTACCTGGGGGAACTTCAGACCAACAGGTCTTTCTTTGGTTCTCTACATAGGCTAGGTTATCTGAATCTATCTCCGTGAATAGGGTTACCCTATCAATGTTCTCTGCCACGAACCCCTCGTACAAGTCCGAGAACTCATCAAAAGGAATAGCGGGGTCAGCGGGTAGGCCAGGGTGTAGATAAATCTGAACCCCGTCGTCAAAATGGTCTTCTAATCTGTATCCCTTTTTAGGGATGCCGCGGCGCAATAGGCGGTAGAAACTGAAACCGACATGGCGAACGCCCGCACTTTCAAGCAAGATACGATTACTAGGAACCTCAGCACCTAAATAGACAATCCGAGTCATATGTCTCGGTTTAGTCTGTGGTCGTCAATAAAGGCTTCTTGTTGGGTGGCTATCTCTTTTGAAATAGACTCCCAAGCACGGACACCCGTGCGGCTATCTGGGCGAAAACGTTCTGTAATATAAACAGGGTGTAAAAACATTAGAGTAGTGATGCCTACTGTGAGCAGTTTAGTCGCCAGCTCTGGGTTAGATGTTATAACCATGTCTATATGCCATTGCCCGCGACAGTACTCAACGAGGCGCCACTCTGGAAAATCTGTAAAGGTTACTGACTCTAATCCTATTAGGTCATCTACAAAGTTAATCTTGTGGGCTTTCAGCCAAACATCATCTCTAGCCTTATCTTTAGAAAGGATAAGAACGCGTTCTCTTTCCTTTAGAGTGCGAAACAGAGCAATACCCTGAGGTATAGGGGCGCCAGTTTGACTGCGCAAAACCTCATCTATAAATACTAGTGTAGCCACGGTGGAACCCTACCATTAATCAGACGACAATGGATGTGTATATGAAGTCAGCGGCGTCATCTATTGTTGTGTTAAACACATCCGCTAATTCAGTAATATTATATTCCTGAACCGCGCACATTAACGTCCTCCGACAGCCCTACGAATTAAGGTATTGGTGTCTGGAAGTTCCATGCCGTATGTCTGAGCCTCAAAGTCTTTACGACCTTTGACGGAAACCTCTTTTAACTTACTCAGGGCTTGTATGCTTCCAGCGCGCTTTCCTGCTTGCCAACGGTAGTTAGCAATATCAGTGTAACCACCACCAGAAGGATTGAAAGCGTTTCGGCGGCCATAATGAATATCATCAAACAGTGCGGAGCCTTGGTCAATCGCTAACTTTAATGCAGATTCCGCGTTTCTACGGGCATTATCAGTAGTTGCATTACCGAGTTTATTTAACGCATCTGCGTATCTGGATAGAATCTCTGTTGTCATAGACAAATCTTTGGCAACCTTTTGCTCCATGGCGGCGCTGTGTGGAGGCGCTTTTGTTTCTGGCGCAACTGTCCAGTCGTCATTGGTTACTGAATAGGCGGCGTATGGCTTTAACGCGCGGATATCTGTTTTAACATTTACAAAGAAAGTAAGTTCGTAGGTATTAAAAAAGTTATTAGTTAACGGGTGCAGGTGCTTTCGGAAATCTTCATTAAACATATCCGCAATCTGCTGGTCACTCAAGGCTTTATACTGTTGATTAGCCTGTCTAAACTTCAAATAGTTTACGCCGATAAGGCAATCTAAATCCGCAGGCTGCCGTGCAGCTGCCCATTGGTAGCTCACGCCAGAACCAGCTAACCAGACGGTGCAGTACGCTTCAGGGCTACTGTAATACTGATTAAGGTGTTCAAATAGAATACGTAGAATAGCCGAGCGCATAACAGGAAGTAGCTTATTGTCTCTAAATAAACGAGGGTCGAGCCCAGCTCCAGGAGCACTGAAGTACGAAGTCTCAGCAGGCTCTATACCTATTGGGGTCGCGTTAGCAACTAGTGATGTATAGAAATCCATTTACTAATTATAGTTCTTTTTCGCGCGGTTCCTTGTAGATAACGTCGTAACGCTTCATCTTTTCTTCAGTATCCGCGCGTAATGGCGTGGACATATAACCGCATTCGTGATGTGCATTAACAAATGAGTGCGCCCAAAGTTCAACTATAGATGTGTTATCCCCTGCGTCCATCTGGAATGAGGCTCCACATTGACATGTCATTTCTACGAACATGGAATCTCCCTCTTGGTCTGTATGTACAGTATAGCCAAGCGTTACAGGGAAAGGTGACCCAAAGTTTACTCGTACAACCCGCGCTCTTTATAGGCTTTCTGCTGGTTATACATCTTTACAGGGCAAAAATCGCACAAATAGACCTTAATATTAGATTTGCCTAGGCCCTCGGCGCGTCGTTCAGCACCTGTTCCTGCATCCAGAAGTTTACGTTCAGCCTTGTAGTCAGAGCATTGGCCTTTAGGACTGTTGTGCAGTTTCCAACAAGACATAGCATCTGCGGAATAGGTATCTTTTAGGTCGTAGAAATTAGTTCCAAATACGTCAAGGCCAGAGGCCATGTTTGCGCCATTTGTAAATGTGTCTTTAATTTGAGCAATGATGGACTCTTTAACCTTTGGAGTCATCCAATAAACGAAGTTAACGTCTGTAAGCATGCCCATATGACCTTTGCTCTCGCAAGGTCCGATAGCCTTAGCTAAAAAGGGGTTGTCTGTTTGGTCGTACTTTCCGTCGCCTAGATATTTACCCGATTTTTGGTACGGAATTTCCTCAATGGTCTTGCATGTTTTGCATACAAGTAGGAGGATATACTCGTTTTCTAATGTGTCAGACATGGGGCTAATCTTAGCACAAAAAGGTTACTTCTTTTTAGGAGCAGCCTTCTTAGCAGGAGCCTTCTTGGCTGTGGCAGGCGTTTCAGCCATAGGTACAGCCTTCAACTTACGAGGTGTAGCAACCTTCTTGGCTACTGCCTTCTTGCCGCCATCACTCGTTGGATTTTTTGAGGGGCTAGTCTTGGAGAAGTAACCGCCTGCGTGAATCTTGACGTCTTTACCGCCAGAGGTAAATCCATCTTTGTCTTCGCCTTTGATAGCCTTAACGTGCTCTGGATTGCTCTTATCAAATTTAGTTAGGTTTGAGGCAGCCATTAGTTACCTGCTGGGTTTACTTTAGAAGGCTCTTCGCTTTTATTCATTAGGCTTAAACGCTCCCTTTACTTCTCCCAAAAGTTTGCCCATGTTTCCAGCCTTGCCCTTACCAGAAAGTGCGGCTTCTACGCCAGTTCTAGGTCCTGAAGCATACGCATCTGTTCTGCGCGGAATGTATGCAGTAGTGTGTTGGTCTTCAGGAAGTTCCATAAATGTGTATTTTCCTGTAACCCCAGAAGGAATACTCGGTGTTCTACGTGGGTCTTTTGCTTTATCTGGCGCTGACATTAGTTACCTGCTGGGTTTACTTTGTTGGAATCTTCAGAGTTGATGAACCCGTAGTTCATGTAAGGATGCAGACTAGCGCGCTCCTTGACAACAATCTGGTCACCCATACCTGGGTCAACTTCCATGTTAGGACGACGCTTACGGTACTTGCCGTCTGTGGCACCCTCTAGAAGGGATGCGGTTTCTGAACGTGCTTTGCGAACGGTCATGCCATTCCGCCTTTCACTCGGTTAAACTGCTTACGACGCTTGCACGACGGGCAGGTATCTTGATTCATTAACGATTGTACGGGGTCTATTAGCATCCCGCAGGTTTTACAGGCATTATCGCCATTATACATAGTTCTTGACATGTCACGTTGGGTCTCAAGGCGCACATCTTCTGCCCCAGCCATGCCAGAGCCAGTGCTATCTGTGTAAAGTCCTGGGTCGTTACTCATATGGTGCTCCCTAACGAGTTAGTGCTGGATGACTCTTGAGTGTTAGGGGTCTGGCTAAAGTCAGACTCAACACGTTGAGTTGTAGCGGTACGACGAGGTAAATCAATTAAGTCTTCAATGCCAATTTCGTTCTCAGTATACCCGAAACGAGGTGGAAACAACTTCACCTGCGGTAGTGGCGGACGTACGTACTGTTGAATCTCTTCGCTAGTCATAGACCAAGTAGCCAAGGACTGACCCATAAGGCGTTCTGCATTAGATTGAAACGGCCCAAGGTAATCCTGAGGGGGAAGGCGCGATATATCTAAATCAGCTGTAGGAGCTACCCAAGGTCGGCGGTTGTATACGCCATCAGACATCTGTCCTGACATTTATTTCCAAGCAGGACGCATACGAGCCATTTGGTCTACGCGTCTCTTGTCTAGTGCCATTGGGGATGTGCTACGCATGTTAGCCTTACCATCATTAGGTAAATGAGGTGCAGGTGCGGCCATAGCGTTCTCAACATTGCGTGCGACGCGAATAACATTACCGTCACGAACTCCTCTGAATTGACGAGCAATACCACGAGTGGCTTCTAGTCCTTCAGGGTAATAATAATCTTGTACGTCTACGCGCTCACCGCGATGAACACCACGTTGATACGAGCGTTGACCTACTCTAACTTTAAGTGCATTGAGTACATCATCTGATGTACTAGATGAGCGGCCACGGTCGTCTCTGCGAGAACGAATCGTACCTAAGTATCCGTCTGGGTATTCAGCGGAAGGTTGGCGTCCAACACCAAGACGCAGGAAGTCAAGTTCGGAGCGAGCAACAGGAACACCGCCACCACCATAGGTAGTGTTGGTGCCTGCCATACCAGCGGCACCTAGGTTCTGTATGTTTTGATGAGGACTCGGCATAACACTAGTTTATGCGATTTTCTCCGCCGATAACGCTTAAATCTCTGCGCGGGTCGTAGTCTTTACCCATCACTAGGGCTACCACTCCTGTAGGTGATTCCAACCCAGTTTTATCCCTAAACCACGCTGAACCACCATCCATAGCTGGCACTTGAATCCACAAGCGTGGGCCTACTTGGTCTGCACGGAAGTGGTGGAAGTGCCCTGTGATTAGAACATCTGCCGCGCCTACTGGTGTGCGTCCTGTAGCTTGCCCAGCAATCCACTTGCCCATGTCTTTAGCTTGGTGCCCATGTGCCATACCTAGGGTGGTTCCGCCCAAATCTATAGCAAGAGTGGCGTTATCTGGATTAGGATAGAAAAACTTAACATGTGATAGCGCAGGGTTCTCCGCGCAGATATCTTGGACGATAGAAGCAATCTCTACCTGCCATGAGTCAGTAGGGTCAGTCATCATAATTCTATGCACTTCATCATGGTTTCCTGGGACTACAGGGATTAGTAACTCCTCGCACAAGGGGGCAAACGCCTTAATCCACGCTAGTAGCACACGACGGCCGATACGTACTTGGTGGGTAACGCCCATGTCACTGCGACCAATAACCTTGCCGTTCTGGCTGGTGCTTCCCTCTATGCAGTCTCCCAGTTGAGGCAGTACAACTGTTCCAATCTTACGACCTAACTTTAACAATTCTTTATGGCGCGCAACCGCTTCGTCAAGTGCGTGGAGCACACGAGCCACAGTAGCCTCGGTACCTCCGCCAGCGTCTTTACCGTACTGAGTGTCGCCTATTGCGTAAATGGCAAACAGGGGACCTGTGCCCTTCTCTGCTTTTCCTGGCTTCCATCTCTCAATACTTGATACTAAAGCATCATAATCTAAATCAGTTTCGCGGGATGCGCCAGCGGGCTTTATATTTACACGTGCTGCTTCTAGCCAGTCACCGTTGAATGTTTGCCAGCGGCTCTTACGTACGCTTACTACTTCCCACACTGTTGGGTCTAAATCAAAATCTTTAAATAACGATACCGCGTCCTCAATATCAATAGCTGCACGAGGGGTGGAAACAAAGTAACCACCGTCTGTACTAACATCTAATCGCGCACGAAACTCTGGTGGAGTATTGGTTTCTTTTATTTGAGTTGCTGAATTATCCAACTCCGCATTGATTAGAGCCTTACCCAATATGTTTAGTTTTGACATGTGCAATAACTCCGTAAATGTGAGCGGAACGCGGTTAGTTTGAAGGGAAGAAGCCCTTCTGAAAGTAAGTCCTTGTATAGTGCTGCGAGTTTTACTGAGTTACTGTGCTCTTTAAGTTTTGCAAAAGTGTTGCGCTCTTCTTCGTTTAATGAAAGTATCCAGCGCCCAACAACGCACTCGTCTGCAAGTGCTGAGGGTTCTAAATATTTATTCAATACGGTGAGCATGATGTGTCCTTGTCTCGTCACGATGCAACAAGACATAGACTACCACAAAAAGAAAAAGCCCCTAGTGTTTAACTAGGGGCTTTGTGTGGCAGATTGACTAGTCTTGGTCTGCCATTCCTGCCACGAAAGTCTGAGCAGAACGCTTAATAGCTGAAGGCAAGAGTCTTGCATTAGCTAACGTTGCACCAGCTTCTGGAGCTTCAGTCTTTTGGAACTTTACGTTGATACCGTAACGAGCGCCGCCAGTATTCTTAACATGTGAGCGTACCTTATGGTCCTCAATGGTTGGGTTCTCATCGTGGGCACCCTTGCGCTTTACGAGTGTTCCCTTTTCTACAGGGGCAATCTTAGCCTTTGCGCTTGTTGAAGCGACAGGCTTAGCGGCATCATTGGGTCCAAGATGCTTTTCTTTATTAGGTTTTTCCATGGTTATCCTTTGGCCGAAGGTTGTTTCATAAATGTACGCCATTTACCTGTTGAATACAGGCTTAAATGGTAATCACTGTTAGAACCATGGCTGAAATATCCCCATCATGGCTCTTAATAGTGGTGAACCCAGGGACATATGCGATATCAATGCCTCGTGGGGCAGTATATCCGCGCGCAATGGCTAGGGCTTTGGTGGCTTGGTTTACAGCCCCAGCACCTACGGCGCGTACCTTACAGGTGCGGGTTTCATAGATAGCGTGGGCAATGGCGGAAGCTACCGCCTGTGGGTTACTGCTGGCTGAAACGCGCAGCACGTCTTTCTCGTCTTGCTCTGACATGTTGTATACCTCGGTTTACGATTAGTGTGGTTCCCCGTGGTATAAAGTATGAGGGTTAGCCCTCAGAAGGTCTGTCTAAAGATAGTTAGACATTAATTAGGTTTATCAAGTGGGGTTGGCGCTTTAGCGTAACTTCCGCAGATAGCGCACTCCATCTCCAACAGGTATTGGGCTATCTCGTAGTCTTCAAAGGACACCTTCAGGTTCCAAAGGTTGCTTTCACACTTGGGGCACTCATGGAGCACGGTATCAGCGTAGTCCATGGTGCCAGTGTAATCAGGCTTCAGTTGTCGGGTAGATTTCACTTTTTAGTTTCTCAATGATGGCTTCGTTCTCCTTGATTTGCTTCTCAAGGGCTTCGATATCAGCTGGCTGTAGGTCATCTTTATGGTCTTCGTACAGTTTTAGACCTACTTTATGCGCCTGCTCAAACATACCCAACTGCATCTTGCGACGTTCTAAAATAAAGTCAGCGGATTCCTGCATACGACGTGCTCTCTTTTCCTGTGTCTTACTCATTTAATCACCCAAACTGCTAGAGATACGATTGTTAATAAAGTAACTAGAAACCAAGGTAACAACCATTCGTTATCGTCCACCCCAGCCACCTCCTTTAAAGTGCGCGGGTGTGGCGTTCCAAACCCTACTCATAGTTGTATTGCAGGCTACACATGTCGGTGAGCCCTCTTCATCAAAGGAACGTTGAACCTCTACTACGGTCTCGCAAGTGTCACACTTGTAGTCGTAACTTGGCATTATGCACCTTACTTTTCTCGAAACTTAGGGTCTTGAAGCTTATCATAAACTTCTTTTTCATACGCCAGCCCATGGCGCTTAGCCACTAAGTGGGCTAGAGCATAGGAGTCAGCCGCATTGTCATCAGCGAGGTCAACGCCCCATTTCTTATAAACGAACAGCATCATCTGACTCTTGGATATGCCATTGCCTTTGCCCGTCACATATTTTTTTAGGTTAGTGGGCGGAACTATGAGGGGGTATATGCCAAAATCCAATAAGGTTAGCTTAACCATACCGCCCAGTTCCCCTAGCATGTTAGCCATCTGAGAACCGAAAGCGTAGCCTTCCATAGCCACGTCTAGAATTGTATAGTTAACTATAATCTCCAGCATATGGGCTTGGATATCCCGCAGTCTTTCAATACCGCGTTTATCAGATTTATACACGGTAGTTCTATACCCTGTGTCATTGAGCGCGGTTATGGCGAACCCGCTGTAGGACTGGTCAATGCCGATGTAGACCTCGGCGCCTATAGCACCCTCTAGTCCGCCATCAAATATCTTCATTAATATCCGCGAGATTTTAGAACAGATGTTCGGCGGGTTAGCTCACGGGAAGTGAGCTGGTAGTACCGCTCTAGGTTATCTAATGTTGTTTTGAGGAGCTTGTGATAGGCGTTTGAGAATAGAACAGCATCCGATAACTGCTCAATCTCTGGGTCAGTACTCACGGAAGCCATGAGCATGCCTGCCTTCTCCGTTGACTTACCTGTGGTCTTAGATAGCATGGCTTTAGCCTCGGCTTTGTCATGCTTGTTCTTAGACTCAACAACTGCGAGTTCTGCGCAGGCTACTTGGGTGAGCATGAAGTTGTAGTTCTCCATGTACACAGTAGCTAAACGCATGAGCTGTTGGTCATCCACAGCTGTGATGTCCTTAGGGAAGTCAGGTATATCTAAATCTAACTGGCGTCGGATAGGTAGCCCTTGGCCTTCTAATACCTTTAGAACAGCCTCACTTATACCCTCTGCTACAAGATTAACCATTTTCGTACCCCTTACATTTTGCGCAACCACCCATGGTTACATTGCACTCAGGTGGTGTCTGTGCCTTAATACTATCAACAATTAACTGGGCTGCTTCAAAGATGTGCTTAATGCCGAAATCGCCCTTAGGAACAACGAACTCTTTAACAGACTGGTCAGCCTTATTCTCATAGATAAGAACGGCTTCTTTAGGGTAGCCAATAAAACGAGGGTCAGTTTCGCTCAGCAGTTCCGCGAGCTTCATATAAATTTGAACCTGCATTACGTGCTTCATAAAAGGAGTAGTTATGGCTTTCCATGTGGCTTTAAAGTCATAGTTGTTCTCAGCATATAGCTCTGGGCACTCCCAGCGTAGGGTTCCCTCACCGATTGATTTAATCTCAAGCATGAGGTCTTCACCGAATCCCTTTAGCCAACCATCTGAGTGCCCTGCAATACGCAGTGGCTCATAGAATAACGGCACTTCTCTATATGTAATAGGACCGTCGTGGCAATCTGTTCCACCCCAAAAGGTTTCCTCGCACTCATGGCAGTACCACATACCGTGCAAGTTGTTCATGTTTTGGAATCGCTTTTGCCACTTAGCGTGGATAGCGTGACCCTCTTCAAACACATTATCAAGGCCGAGCGTCATTGTTCTGTTACTGATTGGCTCTTTACCTTGGAGTTGAAAGTAAGAAGCGCGATGGCACCAGTCGTTACCTACCATCTCTGATGGGTGCAGGACGTCCGTTCTACGACTCTTGTCTTTGGGCTTAGAAATAATGTAGCGCTCTACTGAACCTAGGACTCTTGTTTCTTTTTTAGCCACGTCCACAAATTTCTTTAAGGCTCCTGATGTCTGGTTACTCATGGGAGTAACCTATCACGAAGGTTGGGTTTCCACCCATTCTTTAAGGGTGAGTCCTACTTTTTTTGCTTTTCTTTTAAGCGCGTTACGTTCACGGTGTGACATGCCACCCCATATACCGTGGGTGTCTTCGTTCTCTTCTGCGTACAAGAGGCACTCTTTACGCACAGGGCATTCGGGCAAACCATCACGACCAAAGCAGACAGCCTTAGCCTTATCGGCTATGTCTTTATACTGTTCTTTATCCCGAGGAGGAAAAAAGAGGTCGGTGTTTACTCCTCTGCACTTGGCTTTGTATCGCCAAGGTTCGGGTCCAAGGTCTTCGTCGTGCACGAGTGCTCCTGAATAGTATGGAGCAGTTCTAAGAGGTCATCCTCTGTAAGTATGCAGTAGTTCTCATTATTGAGACTGATGCCGAGAATGGGTGTACGACTCTCAAGGATAGCCTCCTTGACAATCTTCTCCAGAACCGCTGCTTTGACGGTAAAGGAGGTTTTGCCTGTCCACTTGTGTTCTATTAGATACTCGCGTGAACGGACATCACCTTTACGACTCCAGAAGGCTCCGCTACCAGCATTGCGCTGGCCGTCGAAAACATCTGCTAGTCGTGCCTCGTGCTTCTGAGACTCTCTAAGACCTTTACTCTTCATAAACGTGCTTTGACCCTGCTTTAATAGAATCTAGCACTTCACGTTCAAGTTCTTCTTTGAGCTCAATCTCTTCCCGTAAGGAGCTAAGCATAGCAGATTCACCCATCCACTGACGTTCCCCATAACGGTAGTACGCACCAGCGCGGGTAATAACCTTATTGAGCTTACCGATTGCCACTATCTCCTTAGCAAAGTCGAACTGGCCAGCATCAATCTCTCCACCGTTAGCGAAGTAGAAGTCCACTAGCGCAACTGCGGAAGGGGCGGCTGACTTATTCTTAATAACGCGAACCTTGATGGTCTGGCCAATCTTACGCTTGTCTTGGCCTGTGCCTGTCTCAATCCATTCATCCCGACGAACCTCCATACGGGTGAAGAAGGCGTAATCCTTGCCCAATCCTCCTGGGGTAGTGCGTGGGTCTCCGTACATAACGCCAATCTTTGAGCGCCATTGGTTAATAATCAGACCGATAAACGGGCGCTCGTGGTGAGTCAGTGAACGTTTAGACGCCTTACCAACCTTGCGGAAGAACTTATTAGTAAGTAGAGCACCTCGCCCTACTGTTGACTCTTCCATTTGCTTTTCGTCTTCCGAGCTAGGAACGAGAGCAGGCAAAGAATCCAGAACAATGCAATCAATAGCTTTAGATTCCGTAATACGGATAACGGCTTCATAGGCTTCCTCCATGATATTAGTAGAAACTACGTACACGCGGGATACATCTACGCCGCACATCTCTGCGTATCCTGGAACCCACTCTTCGGCGGCAACCCATACGGCAGTGAACTCTGGGTCTTTAAGTTGATTAGCCGCAATAGTTTTAAGGGCTAGTGCGGTCTTGCCGTTGGAGGCCTCACCAATAATCTCATGCCATTGGTTAGTAGGCCAACCGCCCCCAAGCGCCACGTCAACTGCGATGGAACCTGTAGTTAGGCGCCCACCAGTCTCGGTGATATCAGACCCGAGGACAACAGTGTCGTCCCCGAACTTCTTGTTAATCTCGCTGAAAGCTTTTGCGAGTTCGCCTGTGATTGCCATTATCTAAATCCTCCGTCTGGGCCAATGACTGGGGTGGTTCCGTTGAACCCTCCAGTAGATACTTGTCGTGCAGGTGCGGCAGGTCCCGAAGCGGTACCTCCTTGATTAACAATACCCTTACCTAATCCACTACCTGATTGTTGAATAGGGTAACCGCAATCATAACAGCGAGGACGTGAGCCCTGCGCACCACCGTAGTTATTGCTACCGCAACCAGGGCACCGAGGTGCTTGTGGAGTAGCCTGTTGTGACGGCGGATACTGTGGCTGTTGTGGTTGCACATATGTAGCAGGGGGAGGAGCCACATACTGTGGCAAGTTAATGTTAGGTTGTTGTTGGGGTTGCTGTGGTTGATTTAACCGTTTAGCAAACCAATCGCTAGTGCTCATGTCCATCTCCTAGATTATGTACGCCAGTGTTAACCGCGTCGTGGTGCAATAAGCCCAAGTCTACAGCAGCGGATATGCCACCGATTAAAGAGGATAGAGCGGCGGCTTTGTAAATAGAACTCATGTCCCCAGCCTTTTTAGAAAGGTCATCTGCGTCAACATCAGGGTTACTATCAACAATCTCTTTCATGTGGATTGTAGTTAATAGCTGTGAACTAAAATCCGCAATGGAATCTAAGAAAGGGAAAAGAGGCTCTATGTTGCGCATACGAGCATCGCTCTCTTCGCGTTCCATCTCTTCACCCTCAAGGCTAATTCTATTTAAACCCAAGAGTTCAGCCATACCATTGACGTCTTCTACTAGCCCTGTGTCATATAGGTACCAACGACACACAGTACTCATAGGCACCTGATGAGTAACAATCTCAAACTCAGCTTCTTTATTGAATAACCGTTTAAACCAATTCACTTGGCGTCACCCCATGTCTGTACGATATTTAAATCTGCGATTAGTGGAACATCTAGTAGTTTAATACCTTCCATCGCCTCACGGATAGCGTTGGCAGTCTCTTCAGCGAGATGGTCGGGGGTTAACGTTACCAGTTCATCGTGAACTGTGAGCAACAATTTAGACTCTTTAGGAATCATATCGTGCGCCCTAATCATAGCAAGTTTAATAATATCTGCGGCTGACCCTTGAATACGGGTGTTGAATGCCTGACGCTCAGCACTGGCTCTAAAACCATTTTGCCTAGAATTAATGTCTGGAAGATAGCGACGGCGCTTGAGTAGCGTGGCTATGTACCCTTTGTTACGAACAACACCAATAACCTTAGCGCGGTACTCATTAACAGAAGGAAACTTATCCGAGAAACTGGTCAGAAGGGCTTTGGCCTCAGGCAATGTACAGCCAATCTGCGCGGAAATCTTGTCTGGACCTACGCCGTACATCATAGCAAGAACCAGTACCTTACCTGCTTTTCGGTCTACGCCCATAGTCTCACCGATAGTGGTATAGATATCACCCTTTACCCCAGGGGTATTGTAGGTACTCATAAGAATAGGGTCTTTAGACATAGAAGCCAGCACACGAGGTTCAATCTGAGAGTAATCGGCTACTACTAGCTTGTACCCCTCAGGCGCATAGAACATGGTGCGGATAAGTGTTCCGTGGTCTTTATCAGGACCCAACTTTTTATTAGGGGCGGGAATGTTTTGAAGATTAGGGTTACGGCTTGAAAAACGCCCAGTCTCTGCGCCCCACTGAACGAAGTCTCCGTAGATGCGCCCGTTAATAAGCATGCTCTCACGAGTCTCTGTCTTAGACTTTCCGTTAGTAGTCTTGATGACGTCCCCCCCAAGGTATGGAATGACGTAGGTACTGATTAACTTATTAAGGTCTGCATATTCTAAGAGCGCCCCCACCAAGATATCTGTCTCACGATAAGGCTCTAAAGCGTCTGCTGATACTGAGTAGTCCTTATAAGTAGGGTTATCGTTTCTAGCACCTGCGGTGGTCAAAATAACAGGAGCTAGTCCTCGGCAGCCTTCTTCTACAGGACCGTAGAGGATGTATTGCTTTTCTGCATTAGAATTGATGTTAAATACACGGCCAGCCTCTTGGTAAATCCTACCCTTGACTTCTTCTAGCTCAGCTTCTAGCTTAACCTGTAGTTCAGCAAGATGAGCCTCATTGATAGGCGCGCCAGTAAGTTTCATATCGCATAGAACTTTCAACACACCCATCTCAAGGTTCATTACCTTATCTACCTCAGCTTCAATAAGCTTAGGCTCAATGGCTTTCCATAATAAGAATGTGTATTTAGAATCTAGATAAGAGTACTTAGCGACCTCATCAAAAGAGTATTCCTCAACCTTGTGCCCAATGCCCTTCTCCATAGAGAACCCAAGCTCTCTTTGTAGACAGTCATCAAGACCGAGCTTTCCCTTATTACGATTGTCATAGACAAAGGAACCCATGAGAGTGTCAAAGTAAGGTCCTGCTGGGATGGTGCCCCCGTAGTATTTAGCGACAGAGCAAAGGTCAAAGGCTAGGTTGTGGCCAATGGTAAGTATGTTCTCATTAAACATTAAAGGCTTTAGCGCCTCAAAGACTTCGGCAGGGAACAACTGCGCTGGTGGAGGGCTGAAAGTTTTTACAGCCTTCTTGTCATCTCGTGAATAATCTAGTGGGCGAGCAGGAAGTCCTGCTTCTACTCGCTTCTGACCTTGACCTGTAAGTGGTCGGATGAACTCAATAAATTCTCCGTTAGGGTGACCCACGGGGATAGCATCTCCGCGACCATGAGTGGCTAGGCTAATCCATAAAACTTCATTCTCTACGGGAACACCGCGATGAACACCCACAGTTTCCACGTCAAAAGCAAAGGCGTCTTGCGCCATGTAGTACGAGACTAATTCCTGTAAATCTTCTTTAGTCGTAATAATATTCAAATGGTTCCCCCAATAAGACTGGAAGGCCAAGTCTAATAAAAGACTTGACCCGCCAGCGTTCTAGTTTTTGTTGGTTAGAATGCAGGTGAAAGAGAAGCGGCTACAGCCTCAAGCTCTTCCCATGTATTTTCCTTAATGTCCGCACGAGTGTACGAAACGAAGGACGCTACAGAGGCTTCCGCGGCTGTTTCATCAATAGCCCAGTCTTCCATGAGGTCACGGGGCTTAACTGGGTTGATGTGATACGTGGTTGTTTGCATCTTACCTGTACGGCTAACAGCCCAGTAGTTCTTGGTTAGAGGACCTTGTGGGGAGAAGTGAGCCGCGTGGAGGGTCTTGAATAGACGTGGGCTAGCAATAAGCATCTGACGCTTTGGACCTTCAGGGTGACTGAGGTTCACAATAGAGAAGGCGCGCTTCTCTTCAGGCTTACTACCAAGCTTTGTGCAAAGAGGGTCGTTAGGTCCGTGTGAAACATAAGAGCGTTGTCCCTCTGTCTTTTGAGACAAGAAGTGCAACTTGTACACGGCGAAAGGACCATCTTGGTCTAGAAACTTAATGATTTGATATCCACCATTAGCATCAAACTTAAACTCAGTTGGATACTCTTTTGATGGAGCGGTTAGTTTTTCTGCTGCTTCCCAGCCTGATTGCACGAGAGTGCTAGTGGCTTGTGCGGGACGAGCGTCAAGTGATGAAGTGTTGAATTCATCGTTTTCTGGGACGTACGCTGTTGCTTCTGCTTCAGTTCGGTTGATTGCCATTGTATTTTATTTTCCTTTGATTGTATGTTGTTTTAATTAGTTTCTTCTGCACGGATGTTACCCCATGCCTCGACAATATCACGAGTGACTTGTCGGTGTGTCGGCCATTCTATTCGCTTTACCTCTAGAATGCCAGAGGCACGGAATAACTCTACCACCTTTTCCACCATAGCGCGAGAGTAAAGCCTGCGCCCTTGGTGGTCTTCACCATGGATGTTCTTTTTGGCTGGGAGGCGGTAGGGGGAGGCTGGAAGGTAACCCTCTTTAATCCATGCGCGGATTGTTATTACAGGGCGGCCTAGAGCCTGCGCAAGCGCGCCGATAGTAAACATCTCAATGCTTTTACCATTGGGAAGTACCTTTACGAACGGCTTAGAATCCCAAGCAACATCAGGGGTTACCTCAGGCTTTTTAGGTTCTATCTTTTTCTGCTTGCGTTTACTGCCTGGATAGTAAGTATCCAGGTCAGCAAAGGTAGAGTCAATGAAATCTTCGGTCATTTAGCCGCGTCAATCAAAAAAGCAAAGGACTCCTTTGCAGGGAACATGCTATCAATGTCTTCTTCTGTTAGGTAACCTTCATAGAAAGCGGCCATGATTGCGGCTTCGTCTAGCATAGGAACCATCTTAACACAGGTATCTTTAATACCTTTTTTAGTTAGGAGGTCTTCTGCGATATCCATATCAAGGTTCTTAGTAACACGACGTTGTTTGGTCAGCTTAACCGTACCTAGGTCCGAGTCCTCAAAAGACAGGACTTTATGACCTTTATCGTCAGCCTCAGCATCATCTAAAGAATCAAGTAGACGCTTCTTTAATTCGTTTTGTCTGGCAGTGAGTAAGGTGCTCTCGGATTTAAGTACAAAGTACTGGTGAGCATTCTTTTTAATTTCTTCTAAGTTCACATCTACTCCTTGGTTAGAAGGAGTAATTTAGTACTAGTCCAACCTCTTGTCAAGGGCAATATACGCCTCAAGCGCTTCGATAATCACGCTTGTTACCGTGACCTTTTCCTTAGAAGCCTTCTTTTGAACAGCAAGCCATAGGTCATCGGATACACGGATAGTACGTGTAGGAGTCTTAGGCGCGTTAGGCGACTTAACCACATCCTTCAATGTTATACTTAAACTAGTATGAATGACAATAATGTTAACACACAAAAACTTCCTGTAGTTACTAGACCCGCCTAGACATCCTAGATATAAAGAGGGATGGGAGAAAGGGTTACATTTAGACCATGTAATTGCACTGTCTAAAGGGGGAACTGACTTAATAGAAAATATACGTCCTACTCATGTGCTCTGTAATATTAAAAAAGGTACAAAATAGGTTTATACGATAGCCTCTACCAAAAACTGCTTTAAACTGCCAATAGTGAGAGGAATTCCGCCTTTATCGTCTATTCCTTCTCCATCAATGACGGCTGAGGCTATCGCGTTCTTCTGTTGAAGGGCTTCGTATTGCCTTACTTCCACCGAACCAGCAATCAGAATATCTTGTATGACGGCGGACTGAAATCTAGATGAGGCTCGGATGATACGACCGTTTCTTTGCGTCGCCGCTCCTGAAGACCACGGGAGGTCATAGTTAACAAGGAGATTACCCGCGGGAAGGTCCACGCCATAACCGCCAGCGTCAGAGCTAATGAGGACACGGATAGAAGGGTCATTGTTAAAAGCAACTTTGTTCTCCTCTTTAGTCTTGGCATCTAGTTTACCTGAGTAGAGCTTACATCTTTCAGGGCCTAAGGTCTCAGCAATCATGTCCAGCATGTCAACATACGTAGCAAATATAACTACTTTGTTCTCTTCGTCTTGGTCCAAGAAATCTTTGACATACTGCGTAAGGTAGTCCAGTTTAGGTGAATGACTAACGCCATCAAGATAGCCAGACTCAACCAATTCATTTGCATAGGCAGACCCTTCTCCGTTTAATTGTTTAAACTTTTCAGCGCTGGTATGCAGAAGTTCGGGGTGAGAGCAGAGCATCTTTAGGCACCCAATCTTAGACATAATCTTACCGCGCCATTCGTCCTCAGGACCTCCTCTTTGGTTCTCATAACCATAGTGAGCAAGTACATTGAACGCCCCACCAAACAGGTTCTGAGCCTCCTCTAAGTCCCGTAGAAGGTCGTCACAGATGCGTGTGTATAACTTAGAAGATTTGCGGTCAAACGTAACCAAGATAGGGTCTTGATGTATAGCCTCTGGAAGGTAAGGCGCTACGTCTGCGTCTTTCTGGGACTTACGCACAGAAGCTTCCTTCATTTTTGTGTGCAAGGTGGGAAGGTTTCTATAGTTGTTTACCCCACCCCAGCTATTGCGCACGATAAAAGCCGAATCAAATATGTCAAAGCGGCCAAGCACAGAGCTATCTACGAACTGCATAATGCTGTAAAGCTCCTCGGGTTTACCATTCTCAATAGGTGTTCCTGTAAGAGCGAACCTAAAGGGAGCATTGACCAATTTCTTTACGGCCTTTGTGCGCTTAGATTTAAACGACTTAATAGCGGTAGCCTCGTCGAGTACTACAAATCCTCGTGGAAGTTTTTTAATGAAGTCCCAGTCATTAACAACTTGCTCATAGTTGAGGACAATATAGTCAACTCCTGAAGTAGCCCAGTTGTAGGCCTCTTCATATTGTTTTGCTCTTTTAGCTGGCGTTCCGTCAATGACCAAAGCACGTGAAGTACCACTTGTAAACTTTTCAATCTGATTAGCCCATTGATATTTCAATGAGGATAAACAAATTATAAGACCTGGCTCTTTAATTTTCTGCTCAGCCATTAACCGCTCCAAGGCGGCAATAGTCAGGACAGTCTTACCAAGCCCAAGGTCATAAGCGACAAGCATTGTGCCACGTTCGCACATGCGGTCTACAGCCTCAGGTTGGTAAGGAAGTAAAGTGCCAGTAAAGGTCATCTAAGATTAGACTTCCAAATGCGCAATGGGCGATTATGACAACTAACCCTTGAGCTATTTAAGTAGGTGTTGGTAGGCAGTACGTAACCTAGTTTTCTAGCCTGAACCATTACCGCACCCATGGCACGAGGTTCAGGGGTGTCCGCTGTGGAGAAGGTCAAGAGCTCTTCCCACACCTTATCGGTGGTGAACTCATCCTCGCGCTCAGCCAAGGTCTTAATAGCCCGTAAAGCATCCTCTCGCCACTCTGGGTTCATACCAGAAGCGACTAAGGCAATAGCTTCTTCTTTTGCTACAACTGCATCACTTAGCATTTAATACTCCTGCCATAACGGATTTAATGTTTTCTTCTAAGTTTTCAATAGTGGAGTGGTTATAGAGAAGAAGGTCTACACCATACTCGGATAGAGCAGATTCAGATACATGACTGTTAACCGCAGTAACGTTTGGGCGGTCTACACGCCAAATCTGACCGCCCATGCGTTTAATCTGAAGAAGCTCATTCATAAATCTAACGTCTGTAATAACAAAATGGTTGCCGTCTTTGTAGTTAGTTACATCTGCTAAGGCTACGTCAACCCAAAAGTCTTCATAGAATACATTGCGGGCACCAACACCTAAGTCCTGAAGCAGACGACGAACTTCGGGGTCTTGTTTAGCAAAATCCCAACCGTCTCGGTCTACAACAGTCTTTAAGTCCCACCCTCCGCCATCAACCTCAAATCCAATTATGGGGTTCATTTCGTATAGAAGTTCGCGTATAGGGTCAGCAAAAGCGATGCGTTTGAAACCATAGTTATCAATAAGAGTTTTAGCAACTGTGTCTTTACCGCTTTGTGCGTAGCCAGTTAATCCAATAATCATGTGTACCCCTTAATGTATGGCTCGGTCTTTCCTAACCATATGCCGTGCCTTTTCAATCCCGTTAAGTACTTCGGACTTGCTCATACCACCTACGTCTTTGACGTCTAAGTCACCGTAGTTGAAGAACCAGGATTCTACACCCATCTCTTGACACATTGCCAGTAGGTCTTTGGCAGAGTTTCTTCCTGCTTCGTCGTTGTCCATAGCGAAGATAACCTTATCCAAACCACGAATAAGATTGAACTGCGCTTTAGATACCATAGCCCCGTAGGTAGCTAACCCTGGAATTCCAATAGACGCTAGGCGTACTACGTCTAGGGGTGATTCAACAATGACTGCCCAATTAAATACGTTCTCGTTATACCCAAATAGCGTCTCGCTCTTCTTCACACCAGCAGGCTTATTATTAAAGTAGCGGTGGTCAAAGCCCTTTTCTTGCCATCCTAATAGAGTGTCTTTGTGGGGGTCTCTAATAGGAATAATCCAATTTCGATTACGCTCATCCCACAGAATCCCGTAGGTAGTAACAGCAGTATTACTCAAGCCCCTAGCGTTAAGCGCGTAATCTGGTGGGGTAGAGAAAGCGCGTAACATGGAACCCGTGATGTGCGTGGGCTCTTCTATCTTAGGCTTAGTTACTTTCTGTAATCCATTAAACCTAGAGACAAGACTATCTACAGAGCCAAGCCATTCACTAGCTTTTTCGTAATCAACTTTGGTTACGTACGCAATTAAACTGTAAAGGTTGCCTTTCCAGCCACAAGAAAAACATATGTGTGCGCCCGTATCAGCGTTGATATACCAAGACGGATTACGGTCAGCGTGACCCGTGCGCTCAATATGAGCAGGGCATTGACCTTGAATCTCGTACCCATGAGAACCTAGGACATTAAGCCCTAAGCGCTCAAGAGTAGAAGTCATTTCATCAACTGTCACAGGTCATCCTCGTTCATTTCACGGAATGTAGCGGTATCCCAATCCCATGTCAATGAAACCTCGGTAAGACCAGAGTTACGGCTGGCGATAACGCGCAGTAGGCGAGTGTCATCTACGGCCTCGTCCTCACGCTGTAGACCAAAGATAACGTCGGCGTCTTGGTGGAAAGAAGAGGAGTAACCGATTGAGTCAGCGGTAACTTGACCGCCACGCATCTTCCATGAAAGCGCTTGCGTTGAGATAACAATAGGCTTATTAATCTTTTGCGCCAAACGCTTGAGGCTACGAGTAATGTTAGTAATTGATTGCGGGGTGTTGGATTCCCCAGTCACCTCATCAATCATCAAGTAGGTACCGTCAATAAAGATGATATCTGGGTTTTTACTCTGCACCTTGCTGGCTACAGAACTAACGGTCTGCCCGTTGGAAGAGTCAACAAAGTGGAACTTGTCTTCCATATCTTGGATGGCGTCTACTTTGGTATAGAAACGACTTTCTTCTTCAGTAGTAAGCGTACCCGTCATTAAACGCCTGTATGCAATGCGAGCTCGCATAGCGTAGTAACGGTTCTTCTGCTCGTTGTTGCTCATCTCAAAGGACATGAACATAGGAACCTTGCCCTCAAGCTGGCAGTTAATAGCAATCTGCAAAGCTAATGTAGATTTACCAGTCTTAGGTGGAGCAACGATAACAATGAGCTGACCAGGTTGTAAGCCCGAGGTAGATTCATCCATAGTGGGAAAACCTGTTGGGATACCTAGTAGTCCTGGATTGTTTTTGCGGAACTCGTACTCTGTCTTAGCGTGTTTGGCTGCTTTAGTAATTTCCAAATCATTAGACTTGGTGAGGCCTGCCTCTTCCAATCGTATAATTCCGCGCTCCATAGCAAGCAGTGCGCTCTCATGGTCTGCTTCTTTTTCAATAGAGGTGAGGGCTTCTCCAATCGTATGAATGATTGAAAGCTTACGGCGGCTTGCTACAAGCCTGTCTAAAAAGTATTCAATGTTGTCTTCTACTTTTAAAAGACTATATGTAGGAAAGTTTTCAATTACCAAATCAAGGCTTGGACATTCTTGATAATAGGTAAAGTGTTTTTGCAGGAAGGTGAATATCTTTTTATCGTTTGCATCAGCAAACCACTCTGCATCAACTCCGCGCTCTAAGATTAATCCAAGGTTACGGCTCTCAATAACTTTACTTAATAGTTTTGCTTCGTTGTTCATAAGTTGCTGTAGTCCAATCCCCAGTGTCCGTATCGTAATATGTTTTGCGGAGCATCCAGCACCCCAACAACTTCAGGGCGGTATGGTAGCTCGTCTATAAGGCTTTGTATAGATGGATATGTAGTGAAATATCTAAAGGGGTTCGTTCCCTTTTCATCTAAGTACTCCATAGTCTCAGACAACTGTTCATCGTCTAAGGTGTAGGAGGCTAACTCAAGAGTCACGCCTTTCTTTGTTGTATACAAATACAAAAAGCTAAGCAGTTCTCTTTTGATAGTTACTTCTTTTGAAACTATTGGTATTACTTTGTACCGTTTTTTAACCGAGAGCTCCACATTCAATAATACGTCTGATATCACGATTATTCTTTTGGGGAGCTCGTTACTGATGTCCCCGTGTCTCATTGCTAGTACACCTCTATTTTCCCAAACTTAATAACAAACTCACGGAATGCTTCATTTGAAGCTTTGGCTTTCGCTGTGTCTTCGTCTGTTGCGCGAGAAGATATCTCTAACGGGTAATGGCCGTCGTTATCGTCAATGCGAGAACCGACAAATTTAGAGTGCTTACACGAATTGCGTCCAATAAACCCTGGGCAAGTGCAATACAGGTTTCCTTTAGGGTCACTAGTAACCTCATAAATCCCTGGCCCAGCAGTCTGAGACGGGCTCAAAAAAAGTTGGACTAAACGCATGTCTGACACGAGGTTTGCTCTCACTTTCGTAGGTCAGTTGAATTAATAGGCAAGTACACGAAGGCCTCATTAGCAAAGCTCTCTGTGGCATCTCCGTACTCACTAGCCCAGTTCTCCAACTTGATATTGGTAGTAACAATGGTAGGCAATCCTTTGTTAAACCGTGTGCGTAAAATGTGGTGAAACATGCTACTTTGCCAACCTGACAATGAGGTGTGTTCCTTACCCAAGTCGTCTATAATCAGGACTCGGATGTTATACGCATCATTTGAGCACTCCCCCAAAATCCCCTGAAATAAGACCTCTTGGTCTTCAGTAGCAGAGTTCTCCATGGTCATTCCCTTGAGTGCAAGAATGTCGTTGAAGGTAGCAAAATAACATGGGCGGATTAGGGCAGCCCCGTCTTTAGCGTCAAAGTCTTCAAGAGAAAACGTAGTAAGCATTTCCTGAACTATAGACAAAGCAAGAGTGGTCTTACCGTGCCCTGGCTCTCCCCATAGTAGTAAACCTTTACCGCAACGAGTGTTACCAGTAGCGCGGATTACTTCGTGGTCCTTAACCGCTTTGTACCAGCGGTTAATCATCTGCATCTTATCCGTGGCTACCTCAGTGCAGTCAGCCAAGGTCCAACCAATGCGCTTCTCTGGGATATTGGCAAGCTTAATCCAAGTACGACGACGTAACTTCAAGTCGGTAAGTTTAAACATTAGAACCTCTCCATCTGTCGCGCGGAGATGTCCTCAGCAACGGCTATATCTTCTTGGGTCACAGTACTGCGCTCAACATCAAGCAGGATGCTAGCGTAGTTTTTAATAAACATCTTCCAAATAACTTCTGGGTCGTTGATGTGTTTCTGGTGCTCAAGGCCTGCAAAGAAGCGGTCCATCATCTTGAGTTCAATCTCGCCGTTGGTGCTGTGGATTTTGCGGCACTTAGCAAAAGCGCCCTTGAACCGAGTACGAGCCGTAGTCCAAGGTTGAACGTTCCACATATGACCCATGCGGTCAGCGAATTCATAAACCGAGGCATCCGTGCTCCAATCTATGGGAGCCTGAGCGGACTTAGCCTCGCTCTTACGGGTGGCTTCAGCAGTCTTGAGTTCTGCGTAATCGTCTTGAGTCTTCTTACGGGCTTTGCGGATTTGCTCTTGACGGTCATCCTCGTCAACTTCGTATCTTCCAAGAGAATAATCTTCCACGTTTGCTCCTTTCACGGCTCCGCCGTGAACTCTTTCTAATGATTTAAGTGAATAAGCATTTAGTATTAAATTGCTATTCTGCTCATACTGCTGTAACAGGAGTTCCGTTTTGGGACTCCCATCGGTTAAGCGGGATACGGTCACGAACTTGCCGTTGACCGTCTCGCGGGTGGTCGAAATCAGACCCACCTCACGGAGCTCCTTCAGGACGGAGAGGAATACCTTCCGCCCTTCGGGGAAAACGCGGGAAAGGCTCTCAGCGCTTATATTAGCCCCTGAACCCTTTAGGTAGTAGTAGACGCCTAGGGCGCGAGATGTAATCACGCCTCGTCGCCCTTAGAAGGCGTTTCTGGGGCACTCTGGAGCTCGGCTACGACCGCCTTGGCGATAGCCTTAATGAAAGCCTGAATCCCATAGTAGATATCATCCTCTAGGTCAGGTTCCTCTTCGTCGTCCTCAACCTCTTCGGCCTCTTCAAAATCATCATCCTCAAGGGGCTCTTCTTCGACCTGCTCGGCTTCAGGGATTTCAACTGGTTCGGGCGCGCTAAGGCTACCATCGGCTACCTTAATCAACATTAGGCCTTGAGTGATATCTTGACTTTTAATCCCCGCGTCTTTTAGTAAACGGACTCGCGGGGGCTGGGATTCATCTTCGTCGTCCCAGATAAATATGGCTGTGGCTTTCTCGCCCTTTACAAAGGCTACTGCCTCAGTAAAAGTATCAATGACGGGGTTGAAAGTGAACCCTGTTGTCAAACCGTCAAACTTAGCGTCAGGGTGAGCAAAGACAATTATGTCCTTGCCTTTACCCCTTGCTAGTTGAGCAATGAACACTTGCCCTTGGCTCGGTGACTTTTCGTACTCAAGTACGAATACAAGTTCATCTTTTGCTGCGTAGATATAGTCTTCTAGAAGGGCTTCGACATTTGCCCGACTTGTGGTACCTCTACCTGTTATTAATACATAGTGCTTGTCCATTGGACCTCCTGTTAGGGGAGGAGAAGACTAACACAGGATTTTAGACTTGTGTATTTCTGACTATAGTCGCGTGAAAATTCGCCGTTTTTTCCGCAATAGTGAGGAAAGTTCTTCCTAGAAACGCCCCAGCCATTATGTAAACAATGTGCGCTCTCCACCCTGGGACCGTGACAAGAAAACTTGTTGCAATGCTAAACACTAATACAAAGCTAGTGTTAACAAGCACAGGATTAACGAACATAGACAGAAGCTGAGAAACTCCTGAGAATAGAGCTAACAAGAATGCAGTGGACAGGCTAATCAACATTAAATTAAGCATGCTTGTATCTTACTACGTTTGTGGCTGTGCTAGGTAAAACGCTACCGTAGACCCCGCATTAATCTGGTTAGTGATATTGGTACCTAGTAGACGCGTTTGTACGCTGTAACGATTCTTGTAGAAATGGCTTCGTGCTCCATTGACCACGTTGCCTTCCCACATAAAGTCATAAGGGAGTAGCCCTTGTCCATTAGAGCCATCAAAGTATGGTAAGACCAATCCATTATTCTCGAACAGAGCCTCATCAATAGCGATGAAGTGTCCTGTGGTTGTGCTCCATAAAAGTTGAACTACAGCGTAAGCGGCTGTTGTTGGGGCCGTGTCCGTGACGTAAGGGCGAACCCAGTTACCAATACTTAGAGCGGTTGATACTCCAAGAGAGGTGCCTATCAATGTTTTAGAAGAGTTGTACCACTGTATAGCTAACTGAACGTTTTCTGCGGTGGATAGCGATTGCGCGCATACGCTGAACGAGTAGGACGTTCCTGGATAATAAATAGGCATTAATTGAGAAGCAGTTGCCCCGTCCCAAGAGGACACCGTAACGCTAGGCGCTGTTGCTGTAATCTCTAAAGTGTTTCCTGCGGTGTACACAAATCCCGTAGTTGTTGTTGTTGCTTGAGAAGGAGCTCCCGTATTAAATGTAAAAGTATTATTTGTAACAGAAGCCACAGTCTGAGTCCCATTAAAACTTGAAGGAGTTACCCCAGAACCAGATATTCCAGTTAAAAATACAGACTGACCTACTGTAAATGTATGGTATGAAGAAAGCGTTACAGTAGCTACTCCCCCTGCAATTCCTGTGGTACTAACAGCAAATTCTGGTGAGGTAGGCTCTTCAATGCTATTAATAACAACGCTAGACGCGTTAGTTACCGTCCAAGGAGTTAAAGGAGAAGCAAAATGTGGATTAATAAGCTCGTTAATACGATTAGCCTTTAGCACGATATGAAGTTGACGTGCCTCATCAAAAGTACTCCCAGCAAAAACAGCAACAGGTGAACCTGTAACGGTGCCCACACCTGTTGCTAACGTGCTTGCTATAGTGAACTGTGTGCTTGTAGCACTAGTTATTACTGCAGCTGTAAAATTAAAAGATGATGTGAGCATTCCCGTGATGTTTACTGTATCCCCAGCTACAAACGTATTAACCGCTGTATACGTTACCGTGGTTCCGTTTCCAGAAGCCGCCGTGATAGGTACGGTTAATCCAGCTACTGTGGCCGCGGGTGCCACCTCAAATTGTGCCGCATCAATGTAGTGGTGCTCATTAGTTGCTGACCCACCAACGCTAGCAATAGATAAGCCAGGTACTGCGTAATACGCTTGAGTTAATGACGTGGATATGGCTTGCGCTGTAGCATACGTAGGAGCAACGCCATTAACTATAGGGCGGTACGAGCTAGAAAACAGTGTCCCAGTGTCTGTTATTGCAGTTCCGCTTGTAGAAGAAATGTATTTACCAAAACGGTCATACCACTTAATAACAGGGGTTACCGCTCTTGCGGTCCCGCCGTTTGCTACATAAAAATTAAAAGAGTAAACAGTTCCCGCAGTTACAGGTATGCCTTGGCCGATAGCGTCGGAATCTCCGCAGTAAGCAGAAATTGCTTGAGCGGTAGCGGACATGTTGTATAGCGCAAGAATTCCACCTGTCTTGTTTGGAAACAGACTAGGGGCAGTAGGCTCTGACCAAGGAATAGGGTTAGGATGTATTTGGCCGTATGTGTTAGTAGCTAAGTTATAACCGCTTGTAGAGGTCACATTTGAGGCGTAAGACAATGCAAAACTAATAGAGTTAGTTTGGTCAATAGACGTAATTACTTGAGGCACCGACTGATTAAATAAAGTGGCAGGCAGTCCTGTTACTGTTATGTAATTTCCTACATCATATTGATGAGGACCAACGACAAGTGTGGCCACATTTGAGGTTAGAGAAACGGAGGTGACGTTTAATGTACCAAGCCAGTCCATGTCTGAAGTTCCATCTGAAGAAACCCAGTGTCCTGTGCCTTCTTCAGCAGAAGAGTCATTGTAGTCCAGCATTAAATTGTGACCCAGTGTTACCCCAGTAACATTTGGGTTAGGCGCTGTAGAAGCCGTAGGAATTGCATAGCCCGTGAAGTCTTTAAGAAAAGCGGTAAGCCCTTGTTTACTTCCTTTTTGCTTATTTAATGTAATAGCGTCTCTAAGAAGAATACGGTTTTGCTGAAGACCTAAGGAGCCTTCATAAGTAAATCCAAATTGATTCATTAATGTTGGTACTAGGTTACCGTTTACTTTTTCGATATTGTACCTACGGCGTAAAAGGTCAATGCTGTTTTGCATGTAATCAAGCTGAAAGCCAAAGTTAGCTAAAAAGTTATATAAGTCTTGGTTACTCCAGTCCGCCGTTGCAGAGGACGGGTCTAAAATCTTATAAATATCTGGAATAGACCCATACAAACGGTCTGTGTATCCAGCCTTGGTGACCGCAAATCCATAAGCGGTTCCCGCGTTTACCCATGCGTATGAATTGGTAGACGCTGTATACACGTAGATAAATAAAGAATAGTAAAAGTACCCACCACCAGATAGCCCTGTGCTATCTATAAAAGATGTTGGGTTAGTGTTATCACTACTTACTAGGACTTGGGTACCATCATACGGATTAACTGGAAAGCCGTATTGATTTCTTACGATTACTAAGCTAGCTATAGAAGTTCCTGCGGCGGCCGTCGGGGTAGACCACGTTAATTGTATAGCTCCATAGTTATAAGGCTTCGCTAAAAAGGTACCCGCAGAGTACGATGCTGTAGCAGCCGCGCTTCCTGAGTACGTTCCAAGGCCGTAGTAATCAATTCCGTAACGTGCCATTAGCTAGTAACACCACCTGTAGCAGTGATATTTAAGCTTCCTAGTGTGAAAGTACTGGAGTAGGAAATCATAGGAATTTCACTAACAGCGCATACTATATCTTTAACTGTTAACGCAGTTACTGCACCACCAGATACTGGAGTAGAGCTCACAGGGCTGGCGATAAGGGCATATGAGAACGTGTTACTTGTTACCGCAGTGACTACATAAGTTCCGTTGAATGTGGCATCTACGTTAGTTACCGACACTGTTTGTCCTACGGTCAAAGTATGGGTAGTAGACGTGGTTAGGGTTGCCACAGAAGATACAAGCTGCTTGTTATTAACCACATAGGTCTGGTCTGCATCTGCGCGTACCATCTTTGTAAGGCTTTGATACGCCACACCAGGGACTGCCGCTACCGCGTTATAAAGACTTGATACAGAGATAGTTTGATTAAAGTAAGTGTTATCCACAAAAAATAAGTTGTTAATAGCGGTTGTAACCGCTGTTTTAACTGCAGATTGACTGTAAGTTGGATTTACCGTAATGTTTAAGTTAATGTACGCGCCTACCCATTTAGGGGGTTGTACGGTTATAGTAGTGTTTCCTGGGGCTTTGTTGACTAAATAAGAAAGAACATTTGCGGATACCGTATTAAAAGTAGCGCTCGGCGTAACGTTATCTGAAGATACTCCAGGGTCTCCAGAAGGTAACATGTAAATAGTGATAGAAGAATAAACGCTAGCGTACGCTATAGCCTTTGCTACGTTAAGCACTTGAGTAGCTAAATACGCGTAATCATTAACCGCAACTGCGCGGTTGATAGAACGAATACTTAAAGGAGCGTTATAGCGAATAGAGTCATTGGATTCAGCATCCGCCCCCCCAGTTGCTGCTCCATCTCCCGCAGTTACGTCCGAGTTGACAGCGCTTAATCCTGTTGGAATAGCGTTAAACCCAGGCATTGTTAAAATATATTTAATCAGGCCTGTTGCTACGTTTCCAAGTACCCCACCACCTACTCTGTAGGTAACATATATGGTTGCTCCATTAGGTGGGACGCAGCCGCTAACTCCATCGCCAAATTTAACGTAGGTAATATTGTTTTCATCTACGTATGTTGAATAAACAGGGTCATAGCTACCATAATCAACCAAATAGGGAACTTGAGCGTAAGTTACGCCGTTAATAACTACGACAGTGCTATTATTGATAACAGAAGTGTTAGCTAATTGATAAACTTGTGAAGGATATCCATTGGAAATTCCAACGCTTTCGTTAGAAACAGTTACGCCTTGAGTTACTGAGGTTCTTACGGTTCCAGCAGTTGACCCCACTTGAGCAGGGACTGTTACCGCAGAGGTAACTTCATAAACTACTTGAGACGTCGTAGAATTTGCAATTAAGGATGTCGCCACTTGAGTTAATGCTGGAACAGTTATAGCGCTAGCGCTAGTGTTAGTAAACGTCACTAATGCCGTCGCTGGTGTAGCCAGCGTTGGGACGTAACCAAGCATTGTGGAGATATCCAAAAGGCTTTGTCTTTGAGTAGCAGTAGTAATCATTGCTTCGTTGGCAGCGCGGTCAATGTAATAGCTTAATAGGTCTCCCATGTAAGCAAAAAGCTCCAACAACACCACGCCAAAATCAGCGGGGTCGCGGTTAGTCCAGTTGGACGTAAAGTTAGGGATAAGACTAGTCATATCTGACAAAATGGCAGAGTAGTCTCTAGAGGTATAGTCTACCGATGGAACATAACTAGCCATTTATTGGAGCCTCCGAAAGTATTGAGCCTGTAGAGTCAAGGATAGCATTACGCAAGACCACGGAGTCGGTAGTACCTAACCCATATTGGTAGCTTACGTTTATATTTAATGAGTTATCTACAGGGTCTACGGCCCCAGTAACCTCTAAAAGAGTTAGATTAGGTAGCCAGGTTGAAAACCCAGCGGCAATTTCGGACTGTATTAAAGACAAAGCATTAGATGTGTTTTCAAAGTCAGCACCTCGCGTATTTGTCCCAAAATTTGGTCGCATAACCCGCTCCCCTACTAGCGACATAACTACTAAGGTCACTCGGTCTTGCCAGATTTTACGAATATCGGTCGTATAGCTAATACCCCCAGAGCTATTAAAAGAAAAAGGAAGAGTTATAGCGCTGTCAGAACTCATAGTTCAACTCCCATCCAGACTGGAAAATTAGGGTCTCCAGCAATGAACATAACCCAAACCTTTTGATTAAGGTTTGGTACTTTTTGATGTGTGGTCAACGTCACTGTATGGCTGTGTGATGAAGAACCAGTGCCCCCATCATTAACGGAACTTGTAGTGGTGGTCAGGCCGCCAGAGGTTCCATGGTCAGCGTCTACTACCACAGGAAGGCAAGGAACAGCCCAGTCTGTTTCATTATTGCCCAGCACCTGCGGAACAATAAGTTTAATTTTATATTTACCGTCTGGGTCAGCATTATTAGTGCAGACGCCTTCGTAAATTCCATAAAATCTTTTATCGTATTCGTCGTTCATCACTTTATCGTTCCAATAGAGGCTTGGGCGGTGCTGCGCGTAGGAGAGGAGCTTCCAGGCACTGTCAAGATAGGGTTAAGCGTAACGGTCTGTGAAATCCAAGTAGGACTAGATATAGAGTCGCCAGTTCTATTATTAAGTGTCCCAAATGTTCCCTTTTTCTGAGGAAGGTTGTATGGGGTTGTGTTTATTAAAGTGCTCTTGGGGGTAATAACCGTTTGCGTTACTCCTGGAATAATAGTTCTAGTAGGAGTAGCCGCGGGTTGAGTAATAGTCTGATTATCTGTCCAAGTAACCGCCGCACCTAAAGAGTCGCTACCCACAGTTAAAATTGTTGTGTATATCTGGTTATTGCGCTCTTTTTCGTAAATCTTGTGCTCTGTGCCTAAGATTGTCCAATAGCCCTCGTATTGAGCTCCAACTCCCTGTAGGTATACAGGCATATCTGGTCGAAGTAAAGGGTCTCCTTTAACTTCAACTGTAGCGCGGTACGGGAAAGAGGCTCGGTCTTCGGCCGCTTTAGCTTCGTGCTTAGCAGTATCGGCATTGTTAGCGACGATTGAAGTCTCATACTTATCAAAAAATTCTAAACTAGAAGAGCTTCTAGTTTTCTTATTTCTTGTAGGTTGCGTAAGAGATAAACCATTTATAGAGGGTCTATCTATACCAGACACAGCGGTAGCCGCTTTAGTTTCCTGTTCGTACGGTATAGATTCGCCAATCATTGGTTTAAAGTTGTAGATAGTAGAACCGCCAGGGTTATTAGACTCACGCATAATAAAGCGAGGCGCTTGAGAACGATAATTTGTATACTCATACAACATAGGCTGAAAGTAAATCTCAGTGTTTTCTGTACGTAGGCTGTAGCCGCATTGTTTAGCTAGACGAACTAACAGACCCCAGTCTGTGTGTCCCGCTTGAGACACCTGAGGGAACACGCGAGGGTGACTCACAGTAAAAGAGGCAAACTTATACTTTTTTGCCATTTGGGTAACTATAGCGTCAGCTGATAGTCCTTTATAAATATGTTGGCTTTCATTTTTCATAACCCACGAGGCTCCGATTACTGTTACTTCGGTTATGTTTTGGCCAGGTGTTCTGGTAGGTGAAACGTGGTGGACATATCCATAAAATGTTTTTACTGCCCCAGCGGTAACTCCATGAAACATCTGAAATTGCACAGGAGAACCCGAAGAAATTACAGAGTACTCAACGTTCCAATCTCTAAATTTTATGACCGCAACCTCATGCTTGTAACGGTTTTGGTAGTAATTAAAAGAGAGCACACTGCTTGGTGATAGCGTAGTGTTAGGAAAAGTTACTTTTAAATAATTAAACACGGGGCACCTTTAAAGAAGTTCCCGCAGGTATATTGTATAAATCATTTATTGCGGGGTTAGCCGCAGCAATTAACCACCAAAGCTTAGGTGTTCTGTAGTACTGAGTAGATATCTGGTCAATCCGTTCCCCAGCTTCATACACATGCTCATAGTAAGAAAGGTTGGTAAATACAGGAATGTTGTAGAAGATAATAGGGTTTGCATTTCCCGCAGCTTTTGTTTGCACAAAGTCTACTTTAGAGTACTCATATCTAGAGCCTTTATAGATAGCCATTAGTTGCTCGCTAACGTTGTGCGAGAGAACGCACTAATGCTAAGGGTTACTGTTGTGTCTAACGGAATCATATCTTCAGTAAATTGAAGGTGTTGAACATCTACCTGTGTTAACCAACCTACGTACGACAAACTATCAGGGTTTGGGCCAAATTTTATTGCTATAGCCGTTGGGGCTAAAAAAGCTAAATCAGCTGTTTGACGACCTAAGACGTTAGTAAAAGTAGGTATAGATGCGTTTCCGATGCCGTTGACCATCCTATAGATGTACTCTACGTCCGCCATAGTTCCGCGTTTTAACAGGTCAGATATTTGTTGTTCAGTGGTTTCAGCCTTAGATTTAGATTGAGGGTTTTTGTACGCTGCATACGAGCTGGCCATTTCACTTAATGACATGTTAGGGTTAGCCTTAAACGCCGCAAAGTCCATCACTCTATTGATTTGCGCGGTAACTTGCATGCTTTCCATGCCTGTAAACAAAGAGTTTAGTTGCGCAAATGCATCGGCTGATGATGGAGCCATCGCAGGATTATATGAAATAGAATTGCTTAGTGTGGTTGGGTTCCATAAAAATTGAAAACCAAATAAATTTTTGTCCGTAGCCGCTGCAGCATTGGATGTGGAAACTAAACCTTGCGCGCTGCTAGGGGCTGTGTCTCCCGCAGGCGGTGCATCGTAGAACCACATAGCTGCTCTACGAAGTCCGTGATTAAAGGACGCGCTGGTTTGCTTAGTCTTGTTATACCCTAAATTAGTGGGGTCTACTGGCAAACTCCATTTATGGGGTGGAAGATTGAATTGAATATTATACGGAGTATTTGCTTTGGCCGCCGTAGACGTTTGAGAAGAGGTTGCAGCGGCACTTGCTTTCGCAGCCGCTACTGCGCTAGCTTTTACTGCGTTGGTTGCCAATGCGGCAGCGACCGCTCTCGCCTTACTATCCGTTATGTTTGAAATAGATGAGACAGGTGCGGCTTGCCCAAATTGGTCTATATAATAACCTGGAGGTGGCGCAGCTACTTGGTTGGTTTGAACAGCAGCTACTGGAAATAAAGGGGCGTTAGCCGCCGCGGTGGCTGCGGCGGTAGCTGCTAATGCTTTATAAGAAGCTGCCGCATACGCTGAACTTTGAGGCATTTACTCACCCTGAAATCTGGGCTACGATACCTGAGCCCGCAAATAGTTGTTGTAGTTGACTTAGTAGTGCATCTGATGACTGATTTTGCGCATTAATCGTGATGCTAACCCCACCGTAGTTATGGTTATTAGTCGCATCTTTATTAAGAGATGCTGCGTGTGCGGCTATTTGCGCCTGCGTAGGTACTGCAGGGTTGGTGCTCGTTGCTCCACCGCTACCGTGGCCTGAGTACGGAGAATTTGGATTATATTTAGAGTTGCCCCCATGCGAAAGGTTAGAGTAGTGACCATTATCCCAAGAAGACTGCTGTAAAGCAGTAATCCATTCAGATTGAGATGCTTTTCCACCCTGCAACATTTTTACAAGGTTCGCATACCCGCGGGCGCCAGCGTTTTGACCTGTAAGAGTGCCCAGAGTTGCGTCTAATCCGTCTTTCCAACTCTTGTACGCCTGTACGCCTCCCCCAGCCATTCCAGTATTAAAGTTAGTAGACCCATTTAAACCATAGCTTGTGTTTAACGGATTAAAATGCGCAGTGTTTAGCCAGTTACCACCTTCAGCGCTCATCCATAGCTTTAGATTGGCGACGTTTTGCGCGTCTGTTGGCGCCCCTAATCCTACGAGCATAGCTTGAGCAAAATCCCCCGCGCTTACTTTATTAGAGTTCATCTTAGATAAATATGACTCAGCTTTAGCTACATTAGAAGTACCAGCAGCGTGCATTTGCAGGGTTCCTGCGTTCATAGCGGATAATATTGGACGGTACTTCTCAGCAGCGTCCTTATTAATAACAGCTTCGCCTGGGGTCAACATGGCTGGAACGATGTCCCCATCCCCTGTTCCAGGTACACGAGATGTACCGCCAGCAAACCCAGCGATGCCACCCGCAGCTACGTCTTCCATGACCGCCGCGGCAAAATCAGGCACATCACCTTTTGCGATGTCCTCCCCCGCTCTTACCATATTACCTTTAAGAAAGTTAAAACCTTTACTAAATAGATTTCCAATACCCTTTAGTAAGCCTGTACTTTCAACTTTCTTTGCGACTTTATTAGCGGCGTACGCGCCCGCAACGCTTGTGAGTGCTCCGCCCCCTATACCCTTTACTCCAGACATTAATCCGTTTAATCCGCCCAAAGCCGAAGTTAATTGTGGGACCATATCTGCAAATCTATTGAGTGCCGCGGCTAAGTCAGCAGACGCCGCATACCCAGCTGAAGTAGTTGCAGCCGTATTGGTTAAGAGTTCTGTTTGAGCAGCTGTTTTGTTAGCAATCGCATTAACTGTTCCAGTGGTTCCGCCCAAAGTTTTCATTTGATTACGGGTAAGGGAATCAATAGCAGCCCCACCTGTTTGAGCTTTAAGCTTTAATCCGTCTCCTACAAGTTTAATCATCATAGGGTCGCCGTTAAACATGCTACTAAGCATGTTGTATAGGCCATAACCTGGGGCTAAGGACATGGTTATGGATTCCTTATCCATATTCTTGCCACCGTTGTTCTTATTTAAAAAGTTCCATATTTGGTCAATCATTTGACCCGTAGTGAGCATATTACCGTTAGCGTCACGCATATTGATACCAATAGAACGAAGCATATTTACAGTAGTAGGGGCTTGAGCAGCTCCTTGAGCTTGAGCGGCACCTGCAAGACCCATGCCAGGTTCTAAATTAGAAATGGCTGCGGCACCCGACGCTAATTGCTTAAAGTTTTTTGCTCCGCCAAGCCCCGCATTTTGCAGAGCAATAATTGCATTAATTGCGTCCATGCTGCTGGTGGCTGTTCCTTGGTTTGCCATAGAGCGTTGCAAAGCATTTATTTGGCTTGTTTGACCTTGTAAACTACCCGTTATCCCCCCAGCCCCATTAAAAGCTACACGGTTAGTGAGGTAGTCCTGCATGATGGAGGTCTGCACGTTTGGCATGGCCATGCTAAGTAGATTAGACCCGTACATTCCGCCAAGCACAGCCTGCGCCCCAGCCGCAATCTTATTGTTAGTAGGCTTACCAGCGGAGTTATCCTGTGGTGTCTTAGGGCTTTGATTATTAGTTGGAGGGGCTCCGTTATTACCAGTATCCGTAGGAGGTGGTGGGGCTACTCTATTTGAACCCCCTGAGGTGCCCGTAACTCGCCCGTACTTATCAGCAATAAGAAGGCCACTAAAATCTTTGCTAACCGACTCAAGGCGGCTAGCCATCTTATCAATCTTAGGTAGAAGCGTTGTTTCGATAATGCTAGCTAAGCTTAGGAGGTCGTTCTTAATGTTAGTGACGGCTGTACCCATCTTGCCGCCAAGGCCAAAGGCCAGCTTGACGTCATCTTCCATGACTACCTCCTATTTCGTTTCGCTCGTTCTATCCAGTTGCGCCTCTCTCGCACGGATAATCCCCGTATGTCCGAGAGAGTCCAACCTGTAAAGTTTCTTGTTAGAAACTCGTACTCATCTAATAAAAGTTCGTAATCTTCTTTTCTATATACGAAACAAATCAACGAGGCTGATAGGGAGATTCATCTCCTCACCACATGCCTCGCATGCCTTCTTCACCTCCCCAAGGCGTGGGCCTGGGTTACGTTCAATAATTTCTTTTACAAGGTTTGCGCGGTCAGCCATACCAAGCTTTAGCACTGTGCTGGCTCCCATAGATGGAATACCGTTTACTGATAGCACACACCCAGAAAGTAGAATAGTGTTGAGTTCGGCAGATGTTTTTTCTGAGTTCTCAAGCAACTTCTTTTGAGTAATTCCTGTAGGTAGCCCCACAGTAACAAACCCTTTTTTCGTTTCTACATTCCAAGTTCGTTCCTCAGAATTTTCCAGCTTTTTAACAGGAACATCTTTATCTAGGTCTACTACGGTGTTCTGGTCTGTATCGCAAGCTGCGCATGTGACCCTGTATTCTGCAGTGCCACCAAAAGTAACACGACGAATGGCGATAAGAATGGCGTCTCGGTCTCCCGCAAGAAGCGCATCCAAGTCGTCTCTAGTTACGTCTTTTCCGCCAATCTTTACCAGACCTCTTTGAAGAAGAATATTAAGAGCTTTTCCTGTAGTTGGTGCGTTAGCGATAGCCTCTTCATCAACTCCGTTTAACTCACGAACTTCAGCGGTGTTTACCACAGCCCCGTCGAGGATAAATCCTCCAGGAAGAGTTACTTCTGGTCCGAGAGGAGCCTGGGTCTCTACGACCTGTTCTGGCTCCTCTGTCGCCATAGCTGCATACTTATTAATTAAATCAGCGTCTGTTACTACTACTGGTGTATCAGTTGTGCTCACGAATTATTCTCCTTAGGTTAATGGGCTAATCTTATCAGTTAGTAGTCGCTTGTGTTTTTACCGTCTGAAGGACTTCCCGTAGTATTTGTAAAGAATACAGAGATGCCCTCATGGACAAGCTGCATTGTTTCAAACAGAATCGCACCATTGGTCGCATCCAGGTCTGTGTAGTTAAGGCCAGTAATCCATGCGTTATGCACTTTAAAAGCCATTTGTGGGTAATCCACAGTAGTGCTTGTATTTGGGTGCTGATTGACATTAATGATTATGTCCGTACGGAAGTTTCCTGTTGCGCCCGCCGCAGTAGCGCCTGGGTTTGGGTTAGTAACTGGGTTATATCCCGCAGGAAGGCCTGCGCCAGTTCCAGCTGAGAACAGCCCGCGCATCCACACCATAGCTTGGTCATTGCCTAGGATTACTCCACGGCTAAAGCTAATTGGGTTGAATGTAGTCATACCAGGAATCTGGTGAACTGTGGTGTTCATTCCACCTTCGCGGTACTGGATAGCTTGGGTATTAATAGACAAACCAGAGATTGAGCTGAATCCTCCAGTAAAACCTGTAGTGATTTTAGTGTTGAATGTTGCGTCAGCCCCTGCCGCAGTAAACGTAGCGGTGAACCTAAAACCGCGTAAAGGGTCAGTCGCTAGGGTTGAGTTGAAGTTAGTATTTGTTGGCATTAGTTATATCTCCCTTACGCCGTAGTAACGGTGGTTCCACCGTTGAACTGACCGATATTGATGATGATGAATTCAGCTGGACGCTGCAAAGAGACTCCAACTTGAATATTAACAAACCCGTTATCAATAGATGACTGTGGGTTAGTGTCTGAGTCACACTTTACGAAGAAAGCGGCTGATGGGGTATTTCCATATAGACCGCCTTGACCCCAGAACTGATTTAGGAAGTTTCCGACTACAGAGTTAATTCGGTTCCAAAGAACTTGGGTATTAGGCTCAAAGATAGCGAACTGCGTCAAGTCAGATAAAGATTTTTCCAAGTAAGTTAGGGTTCGACGAACGGGTACGTACTTGTCTACATATCCCTGCTTTAGGGTACGAGCACCCATAACTACAAAGCCTGAACCTGTGATGTAGCGAATTGCATTGACAGGCACAGTTCCGTTGTTAAGGTTACCAAGGTCAGTGGTACTGAGTGATGGTACAGAAACTACGTTAGACAGACGAGCTTGAAGACCAGCTGGAGCCTTGAATACTCCACGAGAAGCGTCTGTGCGGGCAAAAAGACCTGCGACAGCTCCACCCGCTCCGACAGTCTTAGTTGCACCTGTAGGTGAACCAACTGCGGCTGTTGGGTCAGAGATTGTAATTTGTGGGTAGTAAACCGCTCCAGAGGATGTTGCGCTGTAAGTTGCCGCAAGAGCCAGCTGGTTGGTGGCGGTGTCGTTGATTCCATCAATGATTACAAAGACGTCGTTAGAACGAGTAGAACCTGTAGCGTAGGCCAGAGCTAGGTTGACTGTTGTTGCGTCTGTAAATCCTGGGATATTTAGGATTAGAGTAGAGGCAATAGTGTCAAACAAGCTAAGCGCGCTTGAGATGTTAGCAGAAGATACGTTGTTGTTGTCGCTACCTCCGCTGAGAACTACTGGGACTAGATTGGTATTTGTTCCTGTAACCGCTGGGTTGCTGGTTGGGCTTCCAGAGATAGAGAGCAAGTCTGTAGCTGTAATGTACGCAGAGTTCTGGTTGATGACGGTTACAGCATAACGTGCATCCGTAGACTTCATGGTTACGTCAGTCCATTGCTCAACAATGTATCCCGAGGTAGTTCCGCCTAGGTATACGATTACGTTAAAGTAACCTGTTGAGAGGCTGTCTTGGATAGCAATATAGAGGTTATTTCCCCAAGTACCTGAGTTATTAGAGGCAATCGTAAGGGTTTGAAGAGGGCTACCTGCGCGGTCGCTGAGTGTACGAGTTGCTACTGTTGGGTATCCAGTAATAGCAGTAGCCGTTGCTGTAACTCCAGTAAGGTTAGTTGCTGTAGCAATACCTGTAACTGTGAAGTATGTGGATGTCGCTGTTGCGATAGTAGCGCCAGATACGTTCCACGCAGAGTTAGCCAAACCTGTAACCGTAACTGTTTGACCAGAGGTAAAGGTGTTGTTAGCTGTGTAAGTTACAGTACCGCTTGAAGCAGATGTCCAAGATGCGGCTGTAACAACTGCAGAGGTTGTGTTACCAAGTACGCGTGTGATGTACGCCTGAGTTCCGCCGTTAGCGAAGAAGAGGTATACAGCGATAGGCAAGTTGTTGTTCGAGATGGTATTCCATCCGCCAAACTTGCTTACGTATTGGCTCCAAGAGGTTACCAAGGTTGCTGCGGAAGTTGGTCCGCGGTCGCTGGTGCCGATAAAGGCTGCGATTGAGAGTGAAGCTACGCCAGGTGTTGGCGCATTAGGGTTTAGCGTTTCTTGAACGTACACCCCAGGGCGTGTATAAACGGCCATTAATGTATCTCCTTATTGATTATCGTTGTTGTCAGTTTTTAACGGGATAGTAGCCAGACGGAATGTACGTAGTAGTGTCATTGATTGTTACAGATTGAACAATCTCTGAGGCAACCGCATCTGCCGCCAAAGGCGACATCTGACTAGTTACTCGGACTGTCAAAACGTTTCTAAGCAAGCGGCGGTTTCCAGTTTCACCTTCAACGGCGTCTCGCTTTACAAATCCATCAAGGAACATAGAACGACTTACCGTAAAAGTTCCTAGTTGATTAGGTACCTCAAGGTGTCCGTACTTTGATGGAAACTTATTTAGCAGCTGAAACATAATGGCGCGGTCATGGCGCGGGTGACGAGAATAGGACGTAATTTGATACACAAGGTCGTACGCCACAGGAATCTGGTATTGATATTCAATATTAGATTGGGCAGCGATGGTTCCTTGGTAATCAGTATCCGTCAATAGACCTGAGCTCTGCCTGTCATTGCCCGCGTTGATATCAATTAGGTCAAGGGTGATAAAAGGAAACACCTGGTCTTGGACTTCCACGTCTGGGTAACCAAACCAAGTTTTAACAGGGCGACTGGCGTTTTTATCATCAGATACCGTAATGCCAGACAACCAGGTCTTTAGAGCCAAGTCTTCAGCAACAATAAATGGATTTCCCATTAGAGTACTCCCATCAAATCTATTAGTGGGGCTAGAGCTTTTTCTTCTAAAATATTTTGGATGAGCTCAGGGGCACGTAAAAGGAATGGGCGTATTGCCGCGTTAGGGGTTTCACCTGGGCGTCCGTATTCAAGGTCTTCAACCTCTTGCTTGATATCGTCTGGGTAATGGACTCTAATAGTTTCATCAGAGTCTACAATTACATTCAATTTAAATACGATATCTTCAGGCCAGCCAGATTTAATAGCTAAAGACTGAAGGAGAGCATCAAGGGGTCTTACTAGCTCAAAGGATGTGCGCTTGGCTAGCGCATTAAATTCAGCGCTTCTTGAGTGCATGCTTCACTGCCGTTGCTGCTACAAATGCTGCACCCCATGCGTTAGTTTCATTCTTGGTTGCCTGTTGAGGGACGTTCTCGACGATAGCCTTAATGAATTCAGCATCAGAGGCTCGGTCAATACGGTCAGACATGGGTAATCTCCTAAGAGAGCAGCAAGAGTAAATCGCAAGGTAGTGCTTAGTCCCCGCACGGGAACTACTATAAGAATAAAGCAAAAAGCGCCCTTGCGGGCGCTAAGTGCTTACTTCTTTTTGACCTTCTTTGCCAACGCCTTGTCCATCTTGGCATCTTCCTTAGCAGATGGCTTCTTCTTATCCATCTTCTTGTCAGCCTTTTCAAAAGCTGACTTCTGCTTTGGGGTCATGCCTTTCATAAGCTTGGCATCTTGCTTCTTATCTTTTGCCTTGTCGCGGCATCCGCATGTAGCGCACATGGTTACTTACCTTTCACTTTGGGGGTAGATTTCTTACTTGTTCCGATAGGCTCGCCTTTACGGGCTACGCGAATGCTCATCGTAGGATTGCCATAACTCCAACTGGGGTGGAAGCCGCGCTGGCAATAACCCACACTTGGTCAGTTGGCGTCAAGTCATCTAGAGAAAGGCTGGCGCCTGTACCTAGTTGAATACCGTAAGCAGATGAAGTGACAGTGTTAGACGTTCCTACATAGAGGATGTTGCTGGCATGGTTATTTTGAACAACAAGGGTATATCCATTGGTAGCTCCAGTAGATGGAGATACCTGAACAGCGGTTGTGCCCACTGTATAAGGGGATGATGCAGCTGATAGTGTCATTACTTATCCTTTGATTTAGAGCGGGCTGTTGACTTTAGTTTATCAGGAAGGGGCTTATCCTTTGGGGTATGTTCTTCCCACTGACCAGCCATGCGGGGATGGGTAGCCCACATCCACTTTTCCTGGGCTTTAGATTTGAATGGCATTGCTTCTCCTAGTTGGCGTAGGCGCTGAACTGAGGGTCGTTGACCATTTCTTCAGGCATAACCTGAACAAGGTCTAGGGTTAGTAGAACAAACGTCTCAGAAATAATACCCCGTTGCTGGGCACTTACTGGACGAAACACTTCGTTTTTCCAGATAACTCGGCTGCGGTCTTGGAAGTCTGGGCTCAACATGGTGCCTGGGGCGATAAATTCAATATCATTAGAGTTGAGAGTTAGATGCAGAGTATCGGCGTTGTAGAAACCAGCTGTGGATGTCTTGGAGCTACCTTGTTCAATCACAGCTCTGATAACTGGGATAGTGAACGGCCCAGTCCATACTTTTCCACCAACTCCGTAGCTTGGGTCGTCTCCTACATCGTAAATTGGGTCTTTAACAGAGTTAACCGCGTCAAAGATATACCACTGAGCCGCTGTTCCTACAGGGTTCTTCAGGTCAGCATCTATGCCTTGGAAGATAGAACCGCGTTCAAAATCGGAGTTGAATCTTCCGCCAGGTGTATACGGCTTGCTCATTAATTATTTTTTGGGGGACGGGGCTCTGTAATGCCGTGGCGTTTACGAGCGGCTTCGTTACGGATTTCGCGCATGTTGCCCATGCTGAACGCTGCGTCTTCATTGCGTTCAATCATTTTCTTTTCAGCTGGCTTCTTATATTTATAGCCTACTGATAAATCAATTTGAGTTCCTTTGGCTTTAGATGCCTTATTTTTCTTATCGTACCAGCTGCCCATCATGGCGCTAGGGTTACTCGTCTCTCCCTTTAAACGATTAAAATGAGATGCAAACTGGCGAGGAGTTAACGTGGATTGACCTGGATTTTCATAGGCAGTGTCTACTGGGCGACCTGTATGTTTAGAGGGCTCTTTACCAACGATATACATTTTGTCCCCAGGTTGTGCCATCTTCATAGACTGAAGGTTCATAGACGCGCCGCCATAGTTCTTGGTGCTATCAATAAAGTCTTGCGCCTCCTGTGGACGACTGGCTAAAAGCCTAGTGTCTTCTTTAGACGGGGCTGACGGGGCGTTCTTGACCCAAGACATATCTTCGCTCATGGTAATATTCTCTCGTGCTTACGCACATAAATCAGGATAAAGAGGTCCCAATGTCGGTTGATGTAGTTGCTGTGGATTTAGACCCTATCCGCTGGGCTGTATATTGTGAACTATGCTCATCCTATGTCTCTGAGCCTACTGAGGACGAATGGCTTGCCGATACCTTGTACGAATCACATTGTGATTTTCACGGCCTAGCCGCAGATGATTTAGAGTGAATCTAGTTCAGCGCGCCGTCCAAGCTGGCGGAAAACTTGCTCCGATAGTGATACCTAAACGTTTTACCGCGGGTACGGGTCTGATGAACCCCTCTGTTTTTGTAGACGAAGACGGGGAGATACTTGTTAATCTTAGGCACGTAAACTATGCCCTCTACCACGCAGAACACAAGCAACGTTTCCCTTCTATGTGGGGGCCTTTGGCTTACTTGCATCCTGAGAATAACCTGCGCTTAGAAACCGAGAACTATCTTTGCCGCCTCAATTCAGAGTTAGAAATGACTGATTATTGCTTGGTGGACGTGCTCAACTTGCACGAGCCCATCTGGGAGTTTCTTGGCCTAGAGGACGCCCGCCTAGTCCAATGGAAAGGCGTTTACTATTTGATTGGCGTTCGCCGCGATACTACAACAAACGGTCAAGGGCGCATGGAATACAGCACCATCTCTTTGAATAAGGGAAAATGGGAAGCTAGAGAGGTGGCGCGTAAGCGTATTGCGGCGCCCAATGATGACTCCTCTTATTGTGAAAAGAATTGGGTTCCCGTTATAGACCAGCCATTTACCTTTGTAAAGTGGACTATGCCTACAGAATTGGTGCACGTACTCCCAGATGTTGAAGCCCCTACTGTGCAGGTTGCGTTAAAGCAAACACCGCCTGCTCCTTTAGACCAAAGAGGGTCTTCACATGTATTTGCTTGGGGAGATTACTTAGTATCTATCACGCATGACGTAGACCTATTTAAAAATTACTTAGAGCAAAAGGGAGCCGTGTATAGGCATAGGCTTTGTGTTTGGGATAAAGACTTTAACTTCTTAGGGCTGACCAATCAATTTACTTTTCTAGATGCCTATGTAGAGTTCTGCGTTGGGGCGGCCGTCTATGGGGAAGACCTACTAGTTAGCTTTGGATTCCAAGATAACGCGGCTTTTATTCTTAAAGTCCCTCACTCTGTAGTAGATGAGCTTGTCCAGGAGGCTTTAAATGCAAATTGAAGAGCTGATAGTAAAGTTATCTGAAGACCCATTTAATCCAGATATAAACTTTGCAGTAGCCCGTGAGTATGAAGAGCTAGAGCAATACGCCTCCGCTGTATCTTTTTATATGCGCGCCGCTGAGTACGGGGCAGATGTTGACGGGTCCCTCACAGTGTACACATCGCTTTTGAAGTTAGCCCGATGCTTTGGGGAGCTGGGTAATAGAGACCACACGGTGGGTACTTGTCTGTTTCAAGCGGTTGCTTATATGCCAAATAGACCAGAAGGGTACTTCCTGCTGTCCCAATCTCTTGAATATAAGAAGTCTTGGCAGGAGTGTTATACCTGGGCAAAGATAGGACTAGCCGCCGCAAATCATTATGGGCTACAGCCCCTGCCAGCAGATGTTGGGTACTTTGGGTCTTACTGTCTTGAATTTGAGATGGCGGTAAGCTCTTGGTGGTTTGGGCAAAAAGATGAAAGCGCACGACTATTCACTGAACTGCGCAAACAAGAATTGGCCCCTATCTATAAACAAGCAGTAGAGGCCAACATGCGTTCACTAGGTATGGTTTGGGAATTTACAGATTAAGGAAAAGTAAGCCCAATCTCTGGCTTAGGCAAATCGTTTCTTGTAACTAAACCTTCAAACAAATCAGTCTCTTCCGCAAACTTATAGCTATCATTGCGTAGAAAAGTTGCCTCAAACACTTGAGGAAAGGGCGAGTTTCCTTTTATAGTTAACGGTATATTGTTATTGGCGTGAACAAATACGGGGGTATGCGTTTCGCGTAGATGGGTTAACGCATGAAGCATTTTCTTATAGAAGTCTTCATCTTCAATGCGGTCAGTGTCGTGGAACTCCACCGTAATCTGTCTAAAATATGTAAGGGTGTCCCGAGAGGCTTCCCCAAGTAAATCGTATTCGGCGCCCTCTACATCCATCTTTAGAATGTAGTCGTCACCGCCAGCAAACCCAGCAAAGTCGTCGTCTTCGTCATCACCAACCCAGCCGTCTTGAATACAACTGCCTAAGGAGGCGTGGCCGTTTTGTATGCTTCCCATCGTTCTCTTAAAGAATGTGGAGCGCTTTACTGGCTCTGGAAGCCCATCAATAGAATTATCGTACATATAGATATGGCAGGCTTTTTCCATAATATCTTTTTCAAAATCAACGTTGCCCTCAACGCCTAAAGATATTACGTGGTCTGCGCCATTTACGTCATCAACAAGGATATACCCGCCATCATGTGCACTACCGAGGCGGGTAAACTTTACATCAAGTGGGGTTTTGAGTTTGAGCGCATTCTTTATTGATAGAACGCGCTCATACATCTCAAATGTATTTCCTACGGAATTTTCCATAGGAGATAGTCTAGCTTAGGCTTGAGCTTCTGTCCAAGAGATACGACCAAGAACTGATTGAGCCGTAGAACCTACGTTGGTTACTACGAGTGTCAATGTGTCTGGGCCGTCAGCCCCAATGCCTCTAACTTCGCATTAGTAGCCGCCAACTGCGCCGTGAAATTAGCCTGAGCCGTAGCCTCTGCCTGTATTCTGCTCAACCCTTGCGACCGACTCTGCGCTCTGCTCATTAGTTACCTGCCTGTGGGATAGAAGACTCGGATGGGAGTGTGCTAGATGCCTGTTGTGCATCGTAATCTGTTTTAGTCATTGAAGTAAAAGAACCGTTTTCATGGTCTAATAAAACCATTTTGATTAGGTTTCCGTTGGTATCGACAATAATCGGGTAGGTGATAATCATTTTATAGTTCCGCACTAAATCCAGCATATGCGCTAACCGAAGGAGTAACACCTAAGAAATAAGAGGTTGTAGTTGTTAGCCCGCTAGAGACAAAGTTAATTGCTCCCATATTTTGATTTTGCCAATCGGTGTTAATTGATACACTGGTTAAAGATGGTTGCCCTGTAGTTCCTTGATAAACAACAAGAGAAGCAAAATCTAAAGCGGTAGGAATAATTCTCATTGTTACGGGGAATTTAATAAAGCCTAAACCCTGGGTAGTTGAGTAGGCAATAGCTTCACCTAGTCTAGTTTGTTCGCCAGGGTTGGCTCCTGTAGAGCTACTTCTGTAGTAATACCTCTGACACAGCCCCAACTCTCCCCCGATACTTCCACCAGCGCGAGAGAAGGTGGTAGCAGTAGAGCCAAGTTCTAGTTGAATACCAGTCGTACGAACTGTAACACCAGATGCTTGCAACGTGTCGGGGACAAACAAAACGCCAAGTCCTACGGCATCAGATGGGATAGTGGATTGAAAACTAAATCTTGTCCAAGCTGATGTTGCTGATGTTCCAATAGTTACATTGGAGCCAACTTGAGTTGTTACAGATGTAGCCGTATCAGTCGTATTGCTGTAATAAATCTGACCAACCCAATTACCAGAAAAACCGCCAGTAATCTTTAGATAACCAGATATGGTTACAACTTGATTTCTTAGCGGAATTACAGAAGTGCGCTCTAGGTAAGTTTTGAACTGAGCAAAAGAAGAAGATGCCGCAGTAACAAACTTGATTCCGTATTGAAATCCATTAGGCAAATCTGTTGTTTCTTGAGAAATTGTTGTGGTTCCAGATACCGAGTTATTCCATCGGTCTGCCGTTTGGTATCCGCCAGAGGTGGTTGAAGTACCGCGCTGCCAAATGTCCATTCCGCCGTTGATGATGGCGTTTTTGCCGCCAACGATTGCGCCAGTGAATATGCTCTCTGGCACTGCGCCATTAAGTGTTACTCCCATTAGATAATTTCCGTTCCGCTAACTGTAAATGTTAGTGCGCTAGATGTGCCAGATCCTGCAACGATGAAGTCTGCAGTACCAGCGGTGTTACTAAGAGTGATACCATTGGTATAGGTAATTGTGCTATTGGCTGGAACTGGTACACCGTAAAGGACGGCGTTAGTCGTTCCAGCAGAACCGCCACCTTTAACCACATAAAGGTATGCCGTTGCGGCAGTTGCGGTGGTATTGCAAATGTGGACAGATGAGATTACCGCACCGCTATAAGCAGATGTGGCTCCCACCGTGTAGAGTGTTGTTGAAGTCGTAGTGGTTGGCACACCTTGACCGAGTATCTTGTATGTTGCATTAGCCATTAGTTAGCCCCCATTGTAAGTAGACCAGCAACTATCGCCACTGGTGATATGCTTTGAACTGGTACATTTGATGTAGAAATAAGTGTTGAAGTATCTGTAATTCCGTGAACGAATGTTGTTTCCGCATAGTGATTTTGAGCATCTGTTAAATCTTGGGCAACGATGACGTGGCGCACCAACGCTCCCGCGTTGTGTGATTGAGCCATAGTGCCATTGAAGGCACGTGTTACGGTTAACGTACCGCCAGAATATGCAGTGACTAGCACCAGTTCTTCGGCAGCAGTGTTGTAGTCAATAGCAAGAACAAAGGGATTACCACTGGTGGGATAACCCACTGGAGTAGCGGAAAGAGTGACTGTTGTAACTACGCTAGTGATAGACGAGTTGAGCGTGTTGTCTAGTGCGGTGGCGCTGTAATATCTGGTCATCTATTCCTCAACTCGTATAGTGTGTGCGCGGTGGGTATTGTTCTTGCAAACGTCGTACTTCAATTTGTAAACGTTGTTGGTATTGCTGTTGAATCATTCGTCCGACATTGCCAGCAGTTCCTACTGGGTCATTTGTGCGTAGCGCATCACCCTCAGCAGATACGGCAGGTAGACGGCCAAAGTCAAGATACATGGCGGAGCGATAAGCGGCTCCTAGCACAATCACTTCACGGGCTGAGTCAGGCAGACCAGTGACAGTTGAAAAGTCATCTTGATCAAATTGTAAGGTGGTTGGCTTCTTGGTGTATGTAACCATCACAGTACGGCCAGGGATAATACCCTCACGGATAGATACTGTCTTTCCAGTATTCCATGTCAAAGGATTCGCCATACGGTCAATGCGGTAGTGGCGGATCGGTAGCCATTCTTTAGATGGGCCGATGGTCTGCCAAGAAATACCTAGCACGTCAATCGCTTCCTGTGGAAGCGGGTATGTTGTAACTGCCGCTTGGAAAGAAAAGGTGGTGTAGTAGGTGCCGAACAAATCTGGGTAGACGCCATCAATAGCAAGGTTGATGTTCCGTCGGATTACAGATCGCGGAAAGGAAGGCGCGACTGTGACACGGCTACCAGCGGTGTGAGGCACTGCTACTGTATCTCGGAAACCTCGACCATAACTAGGAATCGTTGCCGTATTTGTAGTACGGTCAAATGAATCCACCCAGATTAGTTCATCGTCAATCTCAACTAAACCACGTGTCAATACTGTACCATCGTTTACGACAAACGTTAGATCCGTCGCTCCCATGGAGTTGGGTAGATACGTTGCCTGGTCTTGCATACCAGTGTAGCCCGTAAGGGCTAACTGAGTCTCGCCAATGACGTCAATAAATGCTGTCACGATACAATCCTCGCTGCCGCTTCTGCCTCACCGATACCATAGGTACCAGCGAGAAGGTTTAATACGCCAGGCGTATCTTCATAATAATTTTTGCCACCGTTACGGTTTGCGTAAATAGCGTTAAGTGCATCAATACCACGTGTTGTGCCATGGCCAGGAATTACAACGTCGGCCCATTTAATCGCGGCACCATTAAAATCATATTGTGGTACACCATTGACAATGGTGCCAGCAAGACGATTCAAATGATAGACCGTTGATAAGCCACCATAGTTAGCCATTTATTTATCCTTTCGTGGGGTATCGAACTTACTTATTCTTAGTTCCGCCGACGCCTTCGTATTGCCCGTATGGTGTCTTTGTTGGCTTGCCAGTAAGTTTCTCTGGTGTGCCGCCAATAGCGTTGCTTGAGCATCCACAAGATTTGCACATGTTATTTACCCTTAACTTTCTTTAGGTTTGGATTTGCTTTCTTTGCCGCTGGTGAAGCCTTACGAGTAGCAGAGGCTAGAATCGCTCCTGCGTTTTTCATAGGTACGCCAGACTTCTTTGCGATTTGCTTTTGGGCGGCTGCAAAGCCCATACCCTTTTTGGCTGCTGCCATTAGATTGCTCCCGTTTCTTTCATCACCGAAGCGGTTTGCTTGGTAATCTTTGTTGCCGCTGGCATTGATTCTGCGTTGTAAGCAACGCCCAGTTTGTCACTTGCGGCCTTAGCCTCGTTGACTGCCTTCATGGTTGTACCTGCTGGTTGGATGCCTTGTGAGCGAGCCTCGGCATAGGCATTAAGTTCGCCAGTCCACTTCTTGTTGGACATCATCTTGGTATGCGCCGCGTCGCCAGCGTTAAGTTCTAGCGTCATGATCTTGCAGGCAAAACAACCGTCTACATACTCGGTATGGTTTTGATGTTTCGATAGAATCTCGGCAATGATAAAAGGTCTATCGCTTACTGCGTCACAATTCATGCAGCCATAGGCTGTAGGGATTGAGTCATACTTTTCGTTTAGTCCCCAACTTATTACTTTTCCCACGTGCTGGCATTCGCTCATTTAGATGCTTCTCCAAAAATTGTATGTTACGCTCGATACGTTCTTGTTCAGGGCCATTGGCCTTAGCGGCTTCTTTAGCAAAAGTTAGCGCTTCTTCAACATGTCCAAGGTTGTTAGCACTGACGGCTGCAAAGTCGTAGGCTTTCCAATCCCAGATGGCAGATTCGTAGCAGTAGTGGATTGAACGTGGTAAGTCCAGAACTGCGAGAGAGGCGTCTAAACACCGTTGCCACTCCTTCTTTCGGTAGGCGTCAATCGCCACACCGTAGTGTGGCTCACCTTCCGTTGGAAGAATCTCTACACCCTTGTTATAGTAGAAGGTGGCATTATCGCTATCACCCAGTTGATGATATGATTCGCCCATCCATCTACAGACGGCTGCGGATTCAACATCCCAACCGCCAAGTTCAAGTTTGCGCTTACCAGCGTCAACAACATCTTGCCATAACTCGTTGAAGTAATACTCTCGGCACATGTATGTCCACATGCGCGGATCGTCAGGATGTTCCTTAACGGATAACTTCAAGATGTCTAGGTACTGCTTGCGAGACTTGCTATTATCTGGCTGATGCTTGATAACCGCATCTAGTATTGAAACTATCTTTGGCTCACTGTCGCCGTAGTAAAGTTGAATCTCATGGCATGGATACTTCCAGTACCAACCGTGACGATTGTGTAATCTATCTCGTTGCCATGTCTGGCCTGTATCCATCGTAATCCAACCAATAGTTGCATCAGATTTCCAGCCTTTGCGGACCTTGTCAAAGAATCCAGGTTGCGGAACTTCGTCTAGATCTAAGATGACACAAACATCTGCGTCTGCTGGCACCAAAGCCAGCGCCGCATTTCTAGCGGCATCAAACCGCCAGGGCTTGATACTGATGTCGTACACCGTTGCGCCTAGTTCCCTAAGCCTATCTGGCGTACCATCAGTAGAACCTGTGTCTGCTACTACGATGTAATCTGCGCCTTTGCAGGCTTCCATGTAACGTTCTACATGTTTAGCCTCGTTAAGGCTAATGGAGTAAACTGCTATCTTGGTCATACCGCTATTGTAGCATACCTATGCTAAGTGTGAAACAATAAGCCAGGCGTAAACTGATTTTGAATTTGTCCGTAATCCAAATCACCCCAGACTACCCAAAGGTCAGTAGCCAACTTCTTGGCAATAGCCCATGAGTTAACAACCCTTAACTTGGGTGAGGCTGTAGCAGTACCCACTGAAAGGATGGTAGTGGTACCAGGAGTAACGGCCGAAATGGTAGGCTGGCCAGCACCAGTAATCCAAACGAAGATCAACTCTGTGCCTGTTTGATAGGCAACAGAAGCGTTAGTTGGAATGGTTACTGAAATAGCGGCTGCGTTATTAAGGCTGACGATAGACGCCGCATCTGATAATGCTGGGGTAAATGTAGTACCCGTTTGAGCATTATAGGTTCTGCCAATGATCGGCGCACCCGAGAAGGTAGCCTGCCCAGAAAATGTTGGCGTACCCGAGAAGGTACCAGATAATGCGCCACCAGCGATGGTAGGTGTAGTCATTGATGCAGAAGTTGCTAGAACAACTGCGCCAGTACCTGTAAGGGTAGACTCACCCATAATGCTTACAGCCCATGAGGCTGCTGTAGTACCGCTGGCAAGGATACATGTGACACGTACTGTTACGCCACCTGGGAGTGAAACTACAAGGTTGGCACCAGATGAGTTGACAGTTACGGCACCAGTTGAATCATTTTCGATAACAAAGTATTGACCAAGGGTTAGTGTAGAAGTGACTGGCAATGTAACGGTCTGGGTAGTCGAACCAGTAAATACTTGAAGTATGGTAGAGGATACAGTGAGGACTGTTGTAC